>JAEEGJ010006426.1_pt1 | contig 35255 bp, 28 predicted proteins | sample 8958761 | NCBI WGS metagenome assembly JAEEGJ01 (sample SAMN16246546, study PRJNA631951) | gut metagenome | biome: gut microbiome; feature: rumen; material: RS-attached | host: Bos | place: Iran: Karaj | collected 2018-10
GCAGACGGAACTCGCCCTTGTTGGCAACAGAGATGCGCCCCGTCTCCTCACTGACGATGATGGCGATGGCATCCGATGCCTGCGAGATACCTAGTCCAGCACGGTGGCGCAGGCCCAATTCCTTTGGGATGTCGAGGTTATGGCTCACGGGCAGGATGCAACCTGCAGCCTTGATGCGCTTCTTCGAGATGACCATAGCACCATCGTGGAGCGGTGAGTTCTTGAAGAAGATGTTCTCGATGAGTCGCTGGTTGATGGCGGCATCGATCTTGTCGCCCGTCTCTACGATGTCGTCGAGGGTTACGCCACGTTCCACCACGATGAGTGCACCCACCTTTTGGCGTGCCATGTTCATGCATGCCATCACGATAGGCATGATGGTCTCCTTGTCTTCTTCCTGCTCCTTGTCCTTGTTCTTAAAGTAGTGCAGGAACGAGCGGAAACGCTGGTGGGCACCGAGCGTGTAGAGGAACTTTCGAATCTCCTCCTGAAACAGCACGATGAGTGCGATGACACCCACGCTGACCAACTTGTCGAGGATGGAGCCCATCAGACGCATCTCGAGCACCTGACTGACAAACAACCAGACGAGCACAAACACCATGATTCCGATGAACACGTTCAGCGAACGGCTCTCCTTCATCAGCCGGTAGATGTAGTAGAGCATCAGGGCTACCAGCAGGATATCGATGGTATCTTTTATTCCAAAATCGAAAGGCATTATCTTTTTGTTGTGAGTTCTTGCTCCGCGATGCTACGCAAGCGGCAAAGCCGAGCGGACATTTGATAATTAATAGTTACGCGAGGAACGTTTTGAACGCCCGAAGGGTCTTGAATTTTTGAACCCTTGAACGCCGTAGGCATTTGAACGCCCGAGGGTCTTGAACTTTTGAACTCTTGAACGCCACAAGGGCTTTACTCGCCCAAAGCACCTTCCACGTTGCGTAGCAGCTTTACACATTCGCAGGCCTCACGGACGTCGTGAACGCGCAGGATGCTGGCACCGTGTTGAAGGGCGATGGTGTTGAGCACGGTGGTTCCGTTCAGGGCCGTTTCAGGTGAGCCGTTGAGCGTCTGCCAGACCATTCGCTTGCGCGACAGTCCTACGAGCAACGGCAAGTTCAGCACCGAGAGCCGTTCCATCTGACGAAGCACGGCGAAGTTCTCGTTGAGGGTCTTGCCAAAGCCGAATCCCGGGTCGAGGATGATGTCCTTTGCTCCCATCGACCGCAGTTGCTGCACATCGTCGGCCCATTCGCTGAGCATCGCCTCAATGGTTGGCTGTTGCGACATGAGGATATAGGGCACGCCCAACTGAGACGCTACCTCGAACATGGCCTTCTTCCGATCGTCACTTCTCTCTGAGGAGGCGTCGGGAGTAGGGTTCACGTCGTTCACTATGTCAGCACCCCATTCCTCCACGCAGAGGCGGGCCACCAGTGGACGGAACGTGTCGACGCTCACTACGGCATCAGGCACCTCGCGGCGAATCACCGTCAGCGCCGCCTGTAGGCGATGCATCTCTTCTTCCTCGCTCACCACTTCGTGACCGGGTCGGGTGGAGTAGGCACCCACGTCAATGATGCGACCGCCTTCAGCCAAAATCTGCTGTGCCCGCTCGGCTATCTCCTGCTCGGTTTGCTTGCGGCTATCGGCATAGAAGGAGTCGGGCGTGCAGTTCAGGATGCCCATCACTACCGGCTCTGCCAGGCTCATCTGAACACCCCTCACTTTCATGCAGTATTCCATACTGACTGCAAAGATAGTGCAAATCGAGCGAAATGCAAAATAAATTTCGGTTTATTTTCATTTCCAAGATGCAGCCTATCTTCGACCGGAGGTCAAAGATGCGAGAAAGAGAGCGAAATGCAAATAAAACTATTTATTTTTTATGCCGAGATGGAGTATCTTCGACATTTTATGTCAAAGATAGTGCAAAAATCCGATTAAGCAAGCGAAATACCTTCTTTCTCCCTCTCCCTTCGGGGAGGGCAGGGGTGGGGCTTACAATATTTTCATCGCAATAGCGGCGCAAGCCTCAGCATCGGCAAGTGCGTGGTGGTGATGTTCCAACAGATAGCCGCAGGCAGCTGCTACGGTGTGCAGTTGGTGATTTGGCAAGTTGGGGAGCTTGCGTCGCGAGGCAACACACGTGCAGTGGAACTCATAGTCTGGGTAGTCCATCTGATAGCAGCGGAACACCGCCTTAAGGCACGACTCGTCGAATGCCTTGTTGTGTGCCACCAAAGGCAGACCTTCGATAAGCGGTTCTATCTGTGCCCACACCTTCGGAAACACCGGCGCCTCCTCCGTGTCCTCGCGTGTCAGACCATGCACGCGAGTGTTCCAATAGTAATAATAGTTCGGCTCGGGCTGGATGAGTGAGTAGAACGTGTCGACAATTTCGCCACCGCGCACCACGACTACACCTACCGAGCAGACGCTCGTCCGCTCGTTGTTGGCAGTTTCGAAGTCAATCGCTGCAAAGTTCTCCATACTATTGGTCTGTTTACTCTGATGTGTCGCCGAAACGCCGTGCCCATACATCGTCGTTCCGATTTCAGCTTGTAAAATTACGAAAAAACACCAAGCTGGCCAAATGTTTCCTAGTTATTTCCTTGCTTTTCCTATGTAAAATAGAAAAAAAGTAAAAAAGGAATCAGGGAAAAGGTATTTTTCGATGGAAAGTTGTAACTTTGCACAGGAATAAAACCTTGAAATTATGGATATCAAAGAACTATATGCTTTCTACAAGCAACACCCCGTTGTGACCACCGACAGCCGCGACTGTCCCGAAGGCAGTATCTTCGTTGCTCTGAAGGGCGACACGTTCGACGGTAATAAGTTCGCCGTGCAGGCACTTGAGAAAGGTTGTGCGCTTGCCATCATCGACGATCCAACAGTTTTGGAAGGTGTAGAGAATCTCGACGATCAGAAAAAGAAGGAGAGCCTTCGCAGCCGACTGCTGCTGGTGCCCGACACGCTGCAGGCCTTCAAGGACCTGGCACGCGAGCATCGCCGCCAGTTCCAGATTCCCGTCATCGGCATCACCGGTACCAATGGCAAGACCACCACGAAGGAACTTGTGCGCGCAGTGCTTGCTGAGAAATATAACGTCATGGCCACCGAAGGTAACTTCAACAACGATGTGGGTGTACCAAAGACGCTGTTGCGCCTCACGCCCGAGCACGATATTGCTGTTGTGGAAATGGGTGCCAGCCATCCCGGCGACATCAAGACATTGGCCGAGACTGCTGAGCCTACCTGCGGACTCATCACGAACGTAGGTAAGGCACATCTGCAGGGTTTCGGATCGCTGAAAGGAGTTATCCAGACGAAGGGCGAGCTATACGACTTCCTGGCCACGCGCGATGAGAGTGTTATTTTCATCAATGCCGACAACGAACATCTGGTGTCCATTCTTCCTGATAAGGCATGGGTGGCACCTTACAGCAAGAATGCTGCGAATGCTGAGGGCTGCGTAGTAGGACAACTTGTTGCCTGCGATCCCTTCCTGCGACTCCGTTGGTGTGAGAACGGTTTGGACCTCGAGGAGCGAGGTGCCGAGCAGCGGTGGTACGAAGTTTCGACACACCTCATTGGCAGCTATAACCTCGACAATGTGCTAGCCGCCATCACCGTTGGACTACAGTTTGCCGTTGCACCCGAGCAGATATGTCATGCGTTGGAGAGCTACGTGCCGAAGAACAATCGCTCACAGCTCACCGAGACCGCCACAAACCACCTCATCGTGGATGCCTACAACGCCAATCCGACGTCGATGGAGGCGGCGCTCGACAATTTCAACCTAATGCAGGTGGCTCCGAAGATGGCTATCATTGGTGAGATGCGCGAACTCGGCGAGAGCAGTCGCGAGGAACACGGACACATTGTGAAGGTGCTGAAGCGCTACCGTTTCGACAAGGTGTGGCTCGTGGGCGAGGAGTTCCGCGACATCAAGTGCCACTATCGCAAGTTCCACGATGTGGATGAGGTGAAGGCCGCCATTGCCGAAGAGCGCCCCGAAGGCTACTATATCCTCATCAAGGGCTCTAACGGCAATCGACTCTATCAGCTGCCTGAACTGCTGTAGTCCCCCAACGCTTTGGCTCCATAGCCACCCCTTTTGAGCATTTTATCCCCTTGAAACAAAAAAACTTCGGAAAAGTTGCACGTAATTCAAAAATTCTGCGTAACTTTGCAGCCGATTTCAAAATCACCTCTCGCAGCGGAAGTCCCACTTCCCTGTACTTCGGAGGTTTTCGGGATGTAGCGCAGTTGGTAGCGCACTACGTTCGGGACGTAGGGGTCGGGCGTTCGAGTCGCCTCATCCCGACCAACAAGAAAAGGGAATCTAGCAATAGCTGGGTTCCTTTTTTCATGTGACGTAGTGTTCTGAGCCAAATGCCGCCTCATTTTAACCAAAAGCGGCAAGTGAAAAGGCTCACTTGCCGCTTTTGGTTAGGATGTTACTAGTTGTCCCACCTCAAAAATAGTACACCACGTGAATCGCATGCGTACCTTTTTTTATTGGAAGGGTTAACTGCTATTATTGGCAATTGGTTGGCAGTTTCTTCAGTCCTTTCAGATTGCCTTTTGTTGCGGGTACGATACTGATGGCATAGCCGCCACCAGCGACAGCAGTAAGGCGGAGAGCCGTTTTTGCTGTTACGATGCCACGACTGATGACGTAGGCTTGCGGATTCGTTTTGTAGTCGGCAGTCTTCGCATCGGCATACACCGTGGCAACGTACTTTCGGTCAACGTCTAGGAAGTCTAGTTTCAGGGCTGACGTGTGGGCCTGCTCTCCGCTAACGCAACCAACAAACCAGTTGTCGGTGCCCTTGGCTCGGCGGGCTGCAGTGATGTACTCCATCGGTTCGGCCTCGAGGTAGAGGGACTCATCCCAGTCGCAGGCAACGTCCTTGATGAACTGGAAGGCATCCGCATGCTTCATGTAGTTCTCGGGGAAGTCGGCTGCCATCTGCAGTGGCGAGTACATCGTGACGTAGAGGGCCAGTTGTCCGCAGATGGTGGAGTTGACGTGAGAGCCATTGGCACAATCCATCTCAAAGATACCCGGCGTGTAGTCCATCGGACCTCCCTGCAGTCGTGTGAAGGGCAAGATGGCCGTGTGGCCAGGGCGTGTGCCACCGAAAGCCTGATACTCCGTGCCGCGTGCTGACTCGTTGCCAACTAGGTTCGGCCATGTACGGCAGAGTCCTGTGGGGCGTACTGCTTCGTGGCCGTTCACCATCACGTGGTAGTCGGCAGCCCGCTGCACGGCATGCAGGTAGTGGTTGATCTCGAGTTGCGAGTAGTGGTGTTCGCCACGAGGAATGATATTACCCACATAACCCGACTTTACTGCATCGTAGCCATAGTCGCGCATGAGCTGGTAAGCGCGGTCCATGTGCTTCTCGTAGTTCATGACCGACGACGAGGTTTCATGGTGCATCATAATGCGGACGCCCTTCGAGTGAGCATAGTCATTCAATGCCTTTAGGTCGAAGTCAGGATAAGGGGTGACGAAGTCAAACACATATTCCTTGCTGTTGCCGCTCCAGTCTTCCCATCCGATGTTCCAACCCTCTACTAAAACCTCATCGAAGCCATGTTCGGCAGCGAAGTCGATGTAGCGGCGTACGTTCTCGTTGTTGGCCGAATGGCGCCCCGAGGGGCGCGCCTTGCTGTAGTCGGTCTCGCCTAGCTTCACTGTCGGGAACTGGTTGGTGTAGGCCCAGTCGCCCTTGCCGCTGATCATCTCCCACCACACGCCGACGTACTTTGTTGGATGAATCCAAGAGGTGTCTTCAATCTTACAAGGCTCGTTCAGGTTCAGAATGAGGTTAGAAGCTAGAATCTCGCGGGCGTCATCGGCAATCATGATGGTGCGCCAAGGCGACTGGCAGGGTGTCTGCAGGTAGCCTTTCGCTCCCTGAGCGTCGGGAGTGAGGTGGCTCTGGAAGACGAAGGAGTTGTTTAGTTCAAGGTGCATGGCGGGATAGTTCACCAGCGCAGCCTCATGCAGGTTCAAGTAGATGCCGTCGTCGGTCTTCAGCTGAAGCGAAGTCTGTACGGCATGATCGGAGAACACGGTCTGCGAGAGATTGCCGCTGATGGCCCCACGCAGCAGTCTGGGGATTTCGCTCAGGCGTGAGCGCGTGTACTCATACTCCTGCGTGTCGTAGTCGCCGGCTATCCACCAAGCCGTATGGTCGCCGGTCATAGCAAACTCCGTGCGCTCTTCCTTCACGATGAAGTAGTTCAGCCGGCCTTCCTGAGGGAACTCGTACCGCAGTCCCACACCGTCGTCGTAGACGCGGAAGCGAATGTTCATCAGTCGTTCTGTCTGTTTCTGCTCCAATTTTACGAGCAGTTCGTTGTAGTGGTTGCGGATGTCGTGGGTCTCGCCCCAGACGGGTTGCCACGTCTCGTCGAATGTTGCGGTCTCTTCAGCCATCAGCGTGAATCCATCGAGCAGATTGTCGCTATTCAGCAGTTCATAGCCAAGGCGGCTGGGAAGAATGATGTTCTGGCCGCGGAAGGTTACATGATAGGTCGGCACGGATTCATCGAGAGAGAAACTGAGCTTCACTTCTCCATTCGGTGATGCCACTTCGCTAGCACGAACTGTCAGTGTAAGCAGTAGGCAGATTGTTGCAAATAAGATTTTCTTCATATTGTTACTTTGTCAATTGGTTACCTTGTTACTTTGTTACTTTGTCACTTTGTCAACATGACAACCTTGCAGCCATGAGCGGGCAGGGTGGCACTAAGCGTGCTGGTCATGCCCTCATCGGCATGTTGCCATAGGTCGCGCACCTTCCACTCACCACTGATGCCGAGCTGGCTCATGGCAATAGTCTTTGTGGTAGTTTGGTCGCCTCGGTTGAAGAGCGCTACAACATAGTTGCCGTTGGAGAGAGAGCCATACCAAACCTCGCTGTCACCATCGCCGAGCTTATCGCTCAGGGGCTGACCCACGAAGCCATCGCGGCGCAATTGTAGCAACTCGTCGTTAATATAAAAGCCGAGATTGTTGCCGATGGTCGACGGTTGGTCGGCTACGGCCACAGGACCGCCTGCCATGAGTTGCAGCGAAACTGCCGTCTGGCGCTCTGCATCGGTTTCATAGCGGCTTAGTCGCAGGAAGTCGCCATCGAGGATGACCTTGTTACGACCTGTGATATGCGACCAATAAGTAAAGCCGTCGAACTGGTTCATACAGTTAGGCCATGATGTGTATGAGCGTCCCTTGTCGTGAGCCGACGTGTGGCGCCAACCACCATTGCCCGTATCGGCAACTATTCGCACCATATTTCCATAGCGTGCCTCTACCTCTGCATCATTGTTCAGATGTGGCATGACGAGTGAGGTAAAGACTCCATACTTCTTTGCCGACTGGGCGATGTAAGCCAAGGCTCTGGCGTAGGCTTCACGTCCATAACCACGTCCTACGGTTCCTGCTCCGCGGTCCTTGCCATCCTCATACCAGGAGAGGAAGTCCATGCGGATGAAGTCAACACCCAGTTCCTTGTAGTGGCGGAAGAATCCATCGATATACTCCTGTGCGCCCTCCTTCTCGCTCACCACCCATGTGAACCATTGGTCTTGAGCATTGGGATTCAGCACCTTTGTAGATCCATCGTAGACAATCTGCCCGAAGGTGCGGCTCGTGCCTTCAATGGGTGTCGAGAGTGGACCGTGTATCCACAACGGGTTGTCATAGACACCCAGACGCAGACCCTTAGCCTTACACTTGGCGGCAAGATCCTTCAGCGACATCGATCCATAGTGGGTCATGTAACCAGAAGCATCTTGTGCCAGCATGGGAATAAACCCATCGGTACACACCATGTCGTAGCCATAAGGCTTCAGGTTCGTGGCCACCCAGTCGATAACTTCATCCCATTGTGCTTCGGTGAAGTCCATGTCGGAACCGCTTACGCCAGCCTGCTCCTGTTCGTAGGCATATTCGTAGATGCTCCAATAGAGGGGTGCCTTCTGTCCGTCGTGGATGCCTTCAACAACAGGCAGGTCGGGTAGCTCATATTTTGGCGGATAGCGCATTTCGATATCGTTGGTACAGGCGCTAAGCATCATTGCTATCAGGCCTGTCAGCAGAATAATAGTCCGTTTCATATCTTTATTTATCAATTATCATTTTTCAATTATCAAAATCACATGCTCTCTACTTTCAGAGTCCAAGCCTTCAGATCGAGCGTCAGGCGATACTGGCCTTCTTCATGCACCTGCCACTTGTCATCGGGCGAGGTGGTGAAGACAATGTTAGGATTCTCGACGCCGCTCTTATCAATCTTGCAGCCGCCGAACGTGGGACGGATGAACGGCACATCCCAACTGCCTGTCTGCGTGCAAGCCTTCAACTCGCCTTTTGTGAGTTTGCCTTCATAGGTGAAGATATATTGTGACTGCTTTGTGAGTTGTGTCGGTGCGTCAATACTCCAACCATTAGGCGTGGCATCTCCAACGATGTAGACTGCCTCAGTTTCCAGTGGCTCTTTAGCGGTGAGAGGTTCTGCGGTAATGATCCAATTCTTCAGATCGAACGTCAGGCGATACTGTCCTGCCTCGATGACCTGCCACTTGTCGTCTGGCGAGGTGGTGAAGACGAAATCTGCGCTTTCCACGCCAGCAAGGCTGATCTTGCAGCCACCGAACGTTGGGCGGATGAACTGTACGCCCCAATCGCCAGTCTGCGTGCAAGCCTTTAGTTCACCAGGCACCAGTTCTCCTTCGTAGATGAAGATGTATTGTGACTGCTTCGTGAGTTGTGTCGGCGCATCGATGTTCCAGCCGGTCGGCGTAGCATCGCCAACGATGTAGACGGCCTCAGCCTCCAATGGCTGCTTGTCGGGAGTAGGTGCCTCGCCCAGATAGTCTACTTGCAATGTCCAAGCCTGCAGGTCGAAAGTGAGGCGGTACTGCCCTGTCTCGGTGACCTGCCACTTGTCGTCGGGGGCTGCGGTGAAGACAAAGTCCTTACTTTCTACCCCACTTTGGCCAATCTTGCAGCCGCCGAAGGTCGGACGGATGAACTTCACGCCCCAGTCGCCAGTCTGTGTGCAGGCCTTTAGTTCGCCAGCCGTGAGAACGCCCTCATAGATGAAAACGTATTGTGACTTTTTCTCGAGTTGTGTCGGTGCATCGATGTTCCAGCCGTTTGGTGTGGCATCGCCTACGATGTAGACGGCCTCAGCCTCGATAGGCTCAATGACGGGTGCATCGGGCTCGCCCAGGAATTCTGTCGACATGGTCCAGTGGCGCAGGTCGAACGTTAGGCGATACTTGCCTGCATCGGCAATCACCCATTTGTCATCGGGATCGCCGGCATGCATGGCAAACTTCGCGTTGCTGATGGCAGTCTTGGTGATTTGCGTGCCACCCACTTCAGGACGGATGAACGGAGCATCCCAGCTGCCCGTGGTCAGACAAAGCTTCAGTTCTCCTTTGTAGAGTTGTCCCTCCCATGAGAACACCAAAGCATCGTCGCCCGTTGCCTCAAGGGGTGTCGGATTGCCGATGTCCCAGCCATTAGGCGTGGCATCGCCTACCATATAGAGCGTCTGTGTCTTGATAGGCAGTTCGCCCTCAATGATGTTCAGATCCTTCTCGCTGTCGCACGAGGCGAGACCCATTGCCAGCACTAGGCCGGCTATTGCGGAAAATAAACGATTCAGTTTCATATCTTTTAATCTATAATCTATTATATATAACCTAACTATTATATCCCGGGTTCTGCACCAACTTTGGATTGGCATTCAGAATTGGGCGCATGATGGGGAATATCTTCGTGTGAGCATCGGCATCGGGAGTTTTATCCCACCAGGTGCCGTTGGTGAACTTGTCGAAACGGATGAGGTCGATACGGCGGCGGCTCTCGGCAAAGAACTCGCGGCCCCATTCGTTGAGCATCTCTTGCATGTCGAGGTTGGCACTGCCTTCAGGCGTGTAGAGCACTTCCGAAAGCTTGTCACTATCGTAGTTGCGGCGGCGAACGCTATTCAGCAGACGTGCTGCCTCAGCCTTTCTTCCCTCGCGCAGGCGACACTCTGCCAGCGAGTAGATGATTTCCGGCAGACGAATCTCCGTGTAGTCGCTCTCCATCTGGTGGACATCGTCATCAGTGTAGAAGGGATACTTGGCAAAGTGCCATCCCGAATTGTGGTCGCCATCACGCAGCGTGCTACTCGAAGCCGTCAACCAACGGTCGGGAGCTAGGCTTTGGAACTTGCCCACGGCATCGCGGATGTAGAGATCGTAAGGTACCTCAGGTGCCTGCACACGCTTGGTCTGGCCGCTTTCGTCTTGGTATTCCAGATAGCCGAAGAAAAACATACCTTCTCGCTGACTGTTGCCAAGGTTGCGATAGAGTTTCAGACGCACGTCGCCGTCGTATTGGCGGAATTTCTCGATGGGCATGCCCAACTCGTAGTTGAGGCGTTCGCCGTTGGGAGCATAGCTCGGTGAGGCAGCATACTTCGTGTTGTGGTCGCCGGCCTTGCACTTTGAATCGTTTAGGTAGTAGCGTGCGCGGGCAGGAACAGTCCACCAATAGGTGTCGCCTTGATAGTGCCAATAGCTGTAGCCTGGAGCAGCTGGGAAGCCGAAGATGACCTCGTCGCAGGCGTCGTTGTTCCAGTCGAAGGCTGCATCCCAGCGGTCTGCTATCTCATAACGGCCGTACTGTCCGTCGAGGATGGCCTGTGCCATGTCGGCACACTCTTTATAGTGATCTACGCCAATATAGACTTGTGCGTTCAGATAGAGGCGTACGAGCAGGGCGGCGGCACCAGCCTTCGTCCACTGTCCCTGTAGCGAGCCATTGCCGCCCAACGACGACTTCTCAGCCAGCAATGGCAGACATTCCTTCAGGTCGCTCTCGATAAAGTCGAATACCACCTTCGGCTCCACCTGTGTCTCGGTGTTTTGGCTAACATCGCCGAAACTCACGGCCAATGGTACGTTGCGGAATCCGTCAAGCAATCGCAGGTAGAACCAGGCGCGCAATACGCGGCACTGTGCTTTCAGGTTTTGGAACTCGGCCTCAGTGAAGCCGAAGCGCGAGGCGTCGAGCCCGTCCAGATCCTCAATCACGTAATTGCATTGCATGATACCTTGGAAACAGCCGTTCCATTCCGACTGTGCATCGCCACCGTCTTCCACGTTCCAATCGTGGTAGTGCAGGCGGCGCCATTTGCCTCCGTCGTCCCACCAACCGTCGCGGGTAGGAGTGATGAGTTGATCGGCTGTAAGTTCGTTCAGGACATGGCGGCTTTGGATGCTCCAAAAAGCGTGCTCGAACGGGCGGAATACAGCACGAACGACGTCGTTCTTCGTGTTATAATAATTCTGTGTACCCACCTGGTCGTAGAGCGTCTCGTCTAGGTCGGTGCAGCTGGTGAGTGTCGAAAGGCACAGCGCTGCAGTCAGTATATAATAATGTATAGTTTTCATATTGTGAACTTTGTTACCTTGTTACTTTGTTACCTTGTTACCTTGATTAGAAGTCTACCTGCAGACCAACAATGAACTGGCGCGTAGAGGGAAAGTAGGTGCGTGAGCCCTGGGCACCGGGCGTTAGTCCATTCACTTGGTAGGTGGCGGGGTCAACACCACTGAACTTCGTGAGTGTGAGCAGGTTCTTGCCCGTGGCATAGATGCGCACACGGTCGAGGAATCGCCAGTTCTTCGGTTGGAAGGTGTAGCCCACAGTCACCATGTCGAGTTTCAGATAGTCGCCACGCTCTAGGAAGTAGTCGCACACCACGGGGTTGGCCGTGCCGGCAATGAGGAAGTTCTTGGCGTATGCCTTCTGCAGACGGTTGCCAGTGAAGTTCCTGGTCCCATAATAGAAGTCGTGGATGTTGAAGATATCGTAGAAGAAGGCTCCACGGAAGAACAGGGCAAGGTCGAAGTTCTTGTAACGGAAGTTGTGACTCGACGAGAGCGTGAACTTCGGCATGCCGTTGCCCACCACACGGCGGTCTTCGTCGCTGGCCTGCGAAGCGCGGATGATGTCGCCGTCCTTGTCGTAGACGAGCCATTCGCCCTCATTGGTGTGCCCGGCATATTCCCACATGTAGAAATTGCCCAGCGACTCTCCTTTCTGAATGCGCTGCAGGTTGTAGAAGGGATAGGGATCCTCAGTGCCGGCAACGTCGTAAAAGTCCTGGCCGACATACTCTGAGTTGCTAAAGTCCACGAACTTGTTGCGCATGGTGGTACCGACGAGGCTGATGTCGTAGCCAAAGTCCTTAGTGTTGACCGCGCGGAAGTTCAGGTCGAACTCGAAACCGGTGTTCTTCATCGTGCCTACGTTGACAAAGGTTTCGTCAAATAGATAGGGAGGAACGCTCACCTTGTAGTTACCCAATAGGTCTTGCTGGCGACGGCTGAAGAAATTGATGGAGCCATACAGACGATTCTTGAATAGCGAGAAGTCGAGACCAATGTTCCAGTTCTTACCCTTCTCCCACTTCAAGTCTGGATTGACATTCTTTGACGGACCCCATACCTGGAAGTAGCGTCCGTTGTAGAAATAATAACCGAAACCTGTCATAGTGTTCAGCGAGAGATAGCTGCCGAAGTCCTGATTGCCTGTGACACCATAGTCAGCACGTAACTTCAGGTCGTTCACCCACTTAACGTCTTTCATGAATTTCTCCGACGAGATGCGCCAACCAGCCGAGACAGCAGGGAAGTTACCCCACTTGTTGTCGGCACCGAACTTCGACGAGCCCTCGTGGCGCAGCGAAGCTGTGAAGAGGTAGCGACCGTCATAGTCGTAGCTGACGCGACCGAAGAACGCGATGAGCTTGGCATCGTTCTTGTAGCTGCCCATCAGCACTTCGCCCTCCTCCTTGGCATATTCGCCCGAGCCTAGGTTGTCGGAGCCCAGACCATCGTTAGGAAAGTCTTTGTTCTCGGCGTTAAAACCTGAGTAGCGCGAGTACTGGTAGCTATAGCCGGCCATACCTTTCACGTTGTGAAGGCCGAAACTACCCATGTAGTTAGTGAGCCATTCTGCCACATATTGGCTTTCCTTTGCGTAGGAGCGACTGGCTTCACCATCACGACCGTTGTTCACGGCCTGCGTGCTTGTTGATGGGCGGAACCAACTGTTGTCGTTGCTATATTGGTGGTCAGCAAACATCACCTGCGTGGTAAGCGTTTGGTTGCCCTTGTCGTTTTTGGCCAGCAGAGGTAGCAGGTTCAGCTTCACGGTGCCATCCCAGTCGAGGAGCTTCGTGTCGGCATGGTCTTTCTCCAACTTTTGACGCTCCACAGGGTTGCTGCCTACTACCTGACCTTGGAAGTTATAGTAGCGGACGGGGTCGTCGGGATCCATCAGCGGAGTAGTGGGATTGGCCTCGATGGCATCCTTGAAAACGCTCCAGTCAGCATTGTCGCGATAAATCACGCGCGGGGCCACGTTGGCAGTAATAGTAAATAGTCCATTCTTGGTAGTATGCATAATGGCAGCACGTGCACCATACTCCTCGCGCTTCGAGCGCAGGTCGATGCCGTGGGCATTGCGGTAATCGGCACTCACGCGGTAGTTGCTCTTTTCGTTGCCGCCGCTCAGTGTGAGTGTGTGCTGCATCGTCGCTCCAGTACGGCTGGTTTCGTCGAGCCAGTCGATGTTGCCGCCAAGATCTACGCCTGTGTCGCCCCATCCGAGGCGCACGTCGCGAAACTCCTGCGCGTTCATCATCTTCAGTTCTTTGTTGATGACGTCGAGCGACAACTGACCGCTGTACGACGTGTGCATCTGCCCATCCTTGCTTCCTTTCTTTGTGGTCACGACGATGACGCCGTTCGATCCGCGCGTGCCGTAGATGGCCGAGGCCGCACCGTCCTTCAGCACGTCAAAGGAGGCAATGTCGTTGGGATTGATGTTGGTGAGGTTTCCGCCAGGTACTCCGTCAATCACGATGAGTGGACCCAGACCTGCTGAGCGCGAACTTACGCCACGAATCTGAATGCTGGCTTGATTGTTGGGGTCTCCAGCACCAGTGTTGGTAATGGAAACACCTGCCACCTTGCCCTGTATCATCATCGATGGGTCGAGTGAACTCACGGTCAAGAAGTCCTTTTCGCCCACATGCGAGATAGCAGAGGTGAGTTCCTTCTTGTCCATCGTACCGTAACCCACGACGACAACCTCGTTCAAGGTTTGGTCATCTTCCTTCAGGGTGATTTCCAACTGAGTGCGCCCGTCTACAGCTATCTCCTGCGTCGTAAATCCAATGTAGGAGACTAACAACGTGGCTTTCGAAGGAACGGTAAGCGAGAAGTTGCCGTCGATGTCGGTGACGGCCCCATTCGTTGTTCCCTTTTGCATTACTGAGGCACCGATAACGGTTTCGCCCGTCTCGTCCTTCACAATACCTTGCACCTTGATGTCTTGTGCAAGCAAGCCCAGTGGCATTAGCAGCGTCAGCATACTGAGCACTAAGCGTTCTTTCAGAAGTTGCTTCATTTTGTACATGTTAATCGTTTTGTTGGGTTAGTTATCATTTTAACTGCTGCAAAGGTAATCATGATTTCACGTAATTGTAGCTCGTAGTAAATGTTTGGTAAATCGAGACAAAACTTAATTAATCGTATCTCATTGGAAATCATTGATTTATAAATGTTGTTAAATGTTTCATGGTAAATATCCAAAAGCCAACAATTATCATTATATTTGCGGTAATGAAGACCCTATTACTCATATTTGCCCTCTTCCTCCAGGTAGGAATTGGTCGTGCCGACAACAGACAGCTGCTTCACGAACTAGACCAAGTGATTAGCGAAAAAGGCAACTACGTCGGCCAAAAGGAAGAAACGATTGCAGCCCTGAAGCAACAGTTGGCTGTAGAACGCGACAGCGACCGTATGATGAAACTCACGGAGGACATCTTCCGTGAATACAAAGTATTTAAATTCGACTCGGCAATGGTTTATGCCAATCGAGGACTCGCCTTGGCACGGCAGCTGCGTAATGCTAGCTACGTTGCGCAGTTTTCCATATGCCGCTCTGAGATTCTTGCCATAGGGGGTCTCTATACCGAAGCACTTAGCAATTTGGAGCAAGTGGACACAACTGTACTGAACCGGAAGCAGTTGTTCGACTACCATCAGACACACGTCAATATTTATATGTATTGGGCCAACTATTGCAATGACCGCGAATATGCTCCCCAATACATGGCGAACGCCTCCCATTTCCTTGCGCATGCCATCCGATACCTCAATCCCGGTGACGAATTCTACAATTACTTTCTGGGCGAGTATCACGTTTTCGTTGAACCCGACACCAAGAAGGCACGCCACTATTATGAAATGGCTTTCAAGGGTAGCAGCGAGCAGTCGCGAGTGCATGCCATGACATCGTTTGCACTGGCAGGCAACTATTTGGCATCAGGCGATCAGGACCGCTACGAGGAATATCTCATCAAGGCTGCGCTGAGCGACACGAAGTGCTGCACGATGGAGAACATGGCGCTTCAGACACTGGCCCTGCGTTTGTTTGAGAAAGGCAACGAGCATATCAAACGGGCAGAACAATACATCAACACGTCGATGGAAGATGCCAAGTTCTACAACAACCGCCTGCGCATCCTTGAAATTTCTCGCATCATGCCACAGATCATGTCATCTTATCAGGAGCGCGTTGAGCAGCAGAACCGCGGGCTGCGCTACTCTGTCTTGTTCATCTCGTTGCTACTCATTGGTCTATTCATTACATCATACTTCATTCACCGTCAAAACCGGCAACTCTCAGCGCGACGACACGAATTGGCCACGCTCAACGCTGAACTTGCCACACTCAATACGCAACTCTCACAAACCAACACACAACTCTCTGACGCCAACACACTACTCTCCGATACCAACACTCGTCGCGAGAACCTGGCCAGCATCTATATCGACCTTTGTGCCAAATACATTGACAAACTGGGACGCTACCAGACGCTCGTGAAACGCAAGATCAAGGCCAATCAAGCGCAGGAACTGCTACAGGCCATTTCTTCGACGCGCATCTCCGAGGAGGACGCCGCTACGTTCCTGAATCGGTTCGACAAGGCATTCCTCGAACTCTATCCGTCGTTTGTCGACGATTTCAATGCGTTGCTGCAGGAAGACGGACGCATCCGGTTGAAAACACCCAATACACTCACTACGGAACTACGCACGTTTGCTCTGATTCGTCTGGGGGTGAAGGGTACTGCGGACATTGCTGGTCTGCTCTTTCTTTCTCCCCAGACCATCTACAATTGTCGTTCGGTAACAAAGAACAAAGCTATCAATAAAGACACCTTCGATGTCGACGTGCAAAGTCTTTGTGCAGTCATTAAGTAAAGTGAGGGATGTTGCTTCTTACAGAGCACCTGATAGAAAACCCTTTCTTCAGTAGACTATTTACGACTCATAATGATGAGATTGTTCGTTCAGTTTATTAGTTTCGCCAGTAGCGAGAGTAGGTAAAGCGTCTCGAGTAAAGACGCTGTGCGTCGTGTTTAGTTGCAATACAACGAGTAAGGCTCCTACGGCTCGTGAAAGGTATTATTGCTTTATCTTTTTCGCCAATTCATCTAATAATCTCAGGTCATCGGCATCTGCTGTTTGGGCATCGAGTTGTTTGCGCTTACAATGAGTGAAAGACTATGCCGTAATTACTGCCGTCAGCGGCAGTAGTTAAGTAATTCTTAACAACTGAAAGTCTGTCTAACTCGTTCTCTTTCAATATATTAGCAATATGCATGCTAATGTTTGGCTTCGAGGTGGCAAAAAGTTCTGCCATCTGTTGTTGGTTCAGCCAAATCTTTCCGTCCTTGGCATAAAGGGCAACTGATGCACGTCCATCGGCAGTACGATAGATGATGATGTTCTGTCTGTCTGATTGTGTCAAATCGTTCATAGGTTGTTTTTGTTTCTGTGGCAAAGTTACAAATAAAATCTGAAAAACAATCGCTTTCGTAAGAAAAGATAAGACTTTGGCGCACAGCTGGGGCAGCAGAACTTCGGGCAAGGACGCTGCGCGTCGGGTAAAGTTGCTACACAACGGGTAAAGAGCCGAAGACTTGTGTAAGTGTGAAAGATGCTGCAATAGTTCTTCTACCAGTGAGTTTTTATTTTTGCTGCAATTCTGTCATTGCTGCAATACTTGTTGATAATCAATTGGTTGCGAATGGCAGCAAGATGGCAGAATTGCAGCAAATTATGAAAAACGCGTTATTTGATGACGTTTTTGAATGATTAATCATGCAATATCGAGGTGACGAGATATACGGTGCTATGAGACATAACCCCACCCGTAGCCTGTAGCTCGAGTAAAGACGCTATGCGTTGTGTATAATTGCTACGCAACATGTGGATATAGAATTAAAGGGTTGTGTGTGCCAGAATTTGTGCAGCAGCCTGGCACAAGTTGTGCAGCATTGCTGCACAATTTAGGCAGCTATCCTGCACAACTTCGGCAGCATTGCTGCACAAGTTACGCCGCTGTAGTTTAACGATTTTAGTTGACTACTTTCGGTCTTAGTTGTAAGTTGGGTTGACTTTGGTTAGAATTTTTTTTATTGTAGGTTTATGATACCTAGTCTTTATTTTTAAATGTTGTTGACTTGTTGATTAGTTATTTGTAACCAGGGTTGCTTATCAAAGTCGTCGGCAAAATTAAGCAAAAGAATTCATGCAGCCAAGGATTTGATGGCTTTTTCCCTGTAGCTGACCCATTTCTTTTTGAGTTCCCCACTACAGAGAGCCGCTTGCGCGGGCGTCATCCAGTCAAGGCTCATGTGCGGGCGCTCGTTGTTGTAGAAGTCGATGGCCGCCTTCAGCGCCTTTCGGACCTCCCCGATGGAGAAGAATGCCATGCCCATGAGCAGCTCGTTCTTGATGATGCCGTTGACACGCTCGGCCACGGCGTTGTCCCTGGGGTCTCCGCACTCGGTCATGCTGATCCTGACGTTGTGCTTCCTCAGGATGTCCGTATAGGCATAGCTGGCATACTGGACGCCCCGGTCCGAGTGGTGGATGAGGTCTTCGGCCGGCCTGCCTCCAAGGCGCTGCAAGGCCATTTCCAGCGCCTCGACGGCGAACCTGGCCTCCAGCGTCTCGCCCACGCACCAGCCGATGATCTCCTTCGTGTAATAGTCCGTGACGAGCGACAGGTAGCAGAAGTCGTAGTCGCCCGTCTCCGCGCTGAGGTATACCACCATGTACGTGATGTCGCTCACCCAAAGCTGGTTGGGGCGAAGGGGAATGAGTTCCTTCACCAGGTTCGGATAGAGGGGCAGGTCATGGCTGGAGTCCGTGGTCCTGGCACGGCGCCTCCTCTTGCGCACCTTCAGGTTGTGGCGCTCGATGATATCGTAGAAGCGGTTATAGCCGACACTGTGCTCCTGACCGAACGCCGAGCGGTACATCTGCCAGAGCTTGCCGCCGCCGATGCCGCGGTCCCTGCGGCGCATGTCCTTGATAAACTCCACGACGAACGCCTCCTCCGCCAGCTTGCGCATCTGGCTGTCGCCGTGCTTGTAATAGGCCTGGGGTGACACACCAAGCAGCTCACACTGCAACGTGACGGGATACGCCTTCACGTCGCGAGTGTGAAGCCTACCGACTACTTGGTGCCAGCTTTTTTTAGGTCGATGCCGTAGACCTCCTTGCCGAAGGCCACCATCTCCTCATAGAAGTCTGCACGAAGCTTCTCGCGCTTCAGCTCACTCTGCAGGCGGGCATTCTCATCCTGCAACTTCTTGTAATCCGACGGGGTTACGTCCTTACGCTTCTTCATCTGTTCTGACATTTCAGGGTTTGACGCCTCAAAGATACGAAGATAATTGTAAATAGAGGAACGACTAAGCCCTGTTTTTTCCATTACTACCGAAATCGGAAGGTTCTGAACACGATAGAGGTCGTATACCTCTTCTTCAAGACGAATGCGATTCAGGGATGAACGCAACAAATTCTTCTCTTTTTTCATCGTTTTGACACTTTTGGTGTCAACCTTATCTACAAAAAGACACGCATTGCTGCACAAGCTGTGCAACAATGCAGCAAAAGTTTGGCAGCAATGCTGCGCAAGAGCTAAAGCATGCATATTAGAGGGCTGGAGCATGCATTTACGAGTGCAAAAGCATGCATCTGAGAGTGTGAAAGCATTGATTCAAGGGTGCGAAAGCATTGATTCTGGGGTGTGAAAGGATGCATCCAAGGGTGGGGGAGCATTGCTTTTGCTCCTATGGGGCGTGGTTTTTCTTATGACAAAAGAACCCAGGGCGATGCCCCGGGCTGTTAGCTGTTCTTTCTCCGCTTTGCTACGAAAGCGTCTCCTTCGTCGCCGAGCGGGCCTTGAAGGCCGCTGATGTGACTTTTTCCCTGACACTTTGGGAAAAGACCGCAGGCAGCGTTTACATTTCTATGGCTGGCTTTCGCCTTCGACGTATTCCTCGAGTAGCATGTGTTCGCCATCGTAGACGGCATAGGTGAACTGCCAGATCCAGTCGCCGAGGATGAGCATGCGAGCGCGGCCTTTCTCACGCGGCTCTTCGTCGGAAACGTTTTTGTAGACTTCGGGCGCAGCGACGGGCTTGCGAAGCATCAGGTCGAGTTCGATATGGCGGTGGCCATAGATGAAGAAGTCGATGTTGGGATGCGTTTCGAGGTACTCCTTCGTGTAGAGTACCAGATGTTCGCGGTCCTCACCCATGTAGGGTGGTTCCTTGCCGTCGGCACGCTTCAGGCGCGAGTGTTTTGCCCAGCGCTGTCCAAGCTGCATGCCCCACCACGGGTGTACGAAGTTGAGCAGTCGCTGACAGGTGCGGTTGTGGAACATCCACCGCAGGAACTTGAACTTCCGGTCGGGGTCGCCAAGGCCGTCGCCATGTGCGAGGTAGAACACGTGGCCATAGATATCGGTGGTGAGCGGCTGTCGGTGGAGGATGACGCCGCATTCCTGCTCGAGGTAGCCGTAGGTCCAGATGTCGTGATTACCCGTGAAGTAGTGCACCTCTACGCCCATATCGGTGAGTTCGGAGATCTTTCCGAGGAACCGAGTATAGCCCTTCGGCACCACGTGGCGGTATTCGTCCCAGAAGTCGAACATGTCGCCGAGCAGGTAGACGGCAGCGGCTTTCGTCTTGATGCTGTCGAGGAATCGCACCAGTCTGCGCTCCTGCATGCGCTGATGCTCTATGGCGAGTGAGCCCAGATGGGCGTCGGCGAGGAAATAAATATTCTTCATAAACCTCCCCCGACCCCTCCGAAGGAGGGGAGTGCCTGCCGGTTTCAGGGGGATATGGCAAGGCTTTCTAAGAATCTCCCCTTGGCGTCTCCAGAGGAGGAGGGCGTCTGGCTGAGTGCGTGGGGAAGATTCATTTTGTTATTACTATTTCTTGATTACATCAAACGATACGCATGAGGGAACCTGATGCCGGCAGGCCCTCCCCTCCTTTGGAGGGGGCGGGGGAGGTTCCTAGTCGAATCCCAGTTCTACTCGCGCTTCTTCCGACATCATCGACTGATCCCAGACGGGCTCGAAGACGAGGTTGACGGTGCAGCCTTTGACGCCTTCGAGAGCGTCGACCTTCTGCCGCACATCCTCGAGGATGAAGTCGGCGGCAGGACAGGTGGGGGCGGTGAAGGTCATGTCGATTTCTACTTCGCCGCTGTCCTTCACCTCGATGCGATAGATGAGGCCTAGCTCGTAGATGTCGACAGGAATCTCCGGGTCGTAGACGGTCTTCAGTACGTCGACGATGCGCTCTTCAATCCATATTTTCTCTGTCTGATCCATTTCGTTTTGGTTATAGTGAGTGCAAAGATACAAAAAAAATGACAACCAGCCAAATGGTTGCCATTTTTATCTGTTGATGAGCGGAAAATATCGGTCTACAGTCGTCCTTGCTCGCGATAGCTGTAGTAGACGCCGTCGCAGATGATGACGTGGTCGAGGAAGTGGAAACGCATGGTGTCGCAGGCCTTGTGGATACGCTCGGTCAGACGGTCGTCGTCGCGGCTGGGATGCGGGTTGTTCGACGGGTGGTTGTGGCAGAGTGCCAGCACGGTGGCATTTGAGAGCACCGCCTCCTTCATCATCACGCGAATATCGACGGCGGTTTCCGTAAGGCCCCCGTGGGATAGCCTGACGGCCTTGATGAGTCGGAAGTTCTGGTTCAGGAGCAGCACCCAGGCTTCTTCGACGTCGAGGTCTTGCATGTGCGTGTGCATGTATTCATAGATGTCAACTGCCGATCCCATCTGCTTGCGCTCCTCGGCCTTCTCGCGTTGGCGGCGCTTGCCGAGTTCGCAGGCAGCCAGGATGCTGATGGCCTTCGCCTCGCCGATGCCTTTGTAGTCGCAGAGTTCGTGAATGGACTTCTTCCCCAGCGTGTTCAGGTTGTTCTGGCAGTCGGCCAACACTTTCTTCATCAGGTCGACGGCGCTTTCGTGTGTAGACCCCGACCCAATCAGAATGGCCAGCAGTTCTGCATCGCTGAGTGATTCTGGTCCGAGGTCGCGCAGCTTCTCTCGCGGCCGGTCTTCCTCAGCCCATTGGTTGATGCTCAGTTTGTTTGTTTCCATTTCAGTATTTCGTTATGCAGGTTATTCTCCGTAGTAAGTTCCGATGAACAGAATGGCACCCGTGAAGTTGTCTTTGATGATGTAGAGGAACGGGCGCGTGGCGTGGAACGTGCAGTTGCGGTATTGAGGTGGACGGCCCGTTCCATAGGCAATGATGGTCTGCTCGGTCACCGCGGCGGCCTTTGTGCCGGTCTCGTTGACTTCAATCTTTGCTTTCTGCTTCATCTCCGATACGTAGACGGGCACACCGGGCTTGACATGTGCCAGCAGGCTATAGTCGGCCCGGCGGGCATCGAACATCGAACGCACGCCCAGCTGCTGCATCACAGGGATGAGCGGTAGTTCCACTTCGGTCTCAAAGCGTGGGAACAAGACGTCGACTCGGCAGGTGGTGCTCTTCTTCCACACCTTGTTGAAATCATCATAGCTGATGCTGCTGAGCAGTTGGTCGAGACTGCTGTCTTCATCGGGAAGCAGCACTTCCATGCTGCAACCATCCGTGTAGGGCATGGTCAGCATCGAATAGCCTTTTCCCTCGCCATAGCGGAAGAGATTCTTTTGGTGCATCAGCGGCAGCTTGACTGACGTTCCATTTGCTAGCGTGAAGTCTTTCAGGTGCGTGTCGCTGGCTTCGAAAACGTCGCTCCATTGGCTCTCGAAGTAGACTGCGTTCAGGGCAGTGAGCAATGTGCTGGGGTCAATCTCGTCGAGCATCTGGGGTATCATGCCTCGTGTCTGGCTGTTGCACCAGTCGTTCACACTCTTCACATTCAGGTTGTTGCTGATCCATGCCTGATAGTTCTCGACTGCCTGGCGGCGGAAGTCATCCTTCAACGGCCACTTCGGATTCACGAACAGCGCGTTGGCCATGCTAAAGCAGGAGCCCTCGCCGTCGCCGGTGAGGTAGGGAATCAGCTTCTTGTAGAATGCATTGGCCGTTTCCGGCTGGCAATCCAGGAGTTGGCAGACCTCGCTCTGCGTCTGACCTGCAGCCCCGTTGTTCGTCATGCTGAGCAGACAGGTGATGCTCAAGGGCGAGAGCACTATGTTCTTCTGCTTGTTGCCGGCCTTTAGGAAACGGAACGAAAGGTCGTTGATGGCATGAAGGTTGGATTTATCGTTGTCGGTCAGATCGATTCGGAGGAATTTGCGATGGGGAACATCCGCATAACCGTCGTCCAAGGCGATGAGCATGTCTTGCTGGACTTTCATTCGCTTATTGGGGAAACCAATGAAAATGGCTTCCACCTCGGCCTGCATGTCGGGCACTTCAATGGAGAACTGCCCGTCAACATTCGTCACAACAGCCGATTTCTTGTTGCCGACGACGCGCACAGTGGCTCCAATGACAGGCTGGCTGTCAGACGAATCAATGACTCGACCCCGGATGGTCACTTGTGCATCGGCCACTCCCGAAATGAAAAGGAGCAGCCATAAAAGTAGAAGTTTATGCCGCATAGCTATATTACTCTTTTCCCTTTTTCCCTGCAAAAATACGAATAAGTGAGCGAAATGCAAAAGAAATAACAAAGTTTTTGATTGGGAACAATGTAGAATCTGTCCCTACATGGTAGCACCATTCTTGTAGGCATAGTACTCATTCACTAAACTCTTGTACCCCAGTTGTTTTAGTTTGGCATAGTCGGTCCTGAAGTTGGCTTTGCTGTGTTTCCCTGTTGCGAGGAAACGGATGTTCTGCTGGAGGTAATGGTCGATTTCTTTCAGGCCGTTGGTTTGGTTGATGACGGGGAAGAACCACCTTGACCAAGTGAGCGCATCAGCGTCGTCGGTTTCAAAGAACTTCCGATTGAAATGGTTGATGAGTCCCTTCATTGCCTTCTCGGGCTCTACATGCTTCGTGTTGCGCCAGCGCAGGAGCGCTCTTGCCGCCCGTCGGATTTTCCCTTTCATCTTCTTTTTGGCTGCTTCCGAGATGTCTATGCTGTGACCGTGGCACTTGAAGCCGAGGAATTCGTAGGCTTCGTCGGGCGAATAGATTCGTTCCTTGTCAGGGTTTACTTCCAACCGGTATTGCTTCAGATATTCCTTTATCTGCTGTTTATATTCCAAAAGTGTCTCAAGGTTGGGAGCGAATAAGATGATGTCATCTGAATAGCGAGCATAGACGACGCCTGCATCATAGAAGTGTTTGTCCACCTCTTTTAAATATACATTGGCCAGGAAAGGGGAGGTGGGCGTTCCTGCCATCACGCCATGACTTTCATGAACCGTCTCACCGTTATAAACCGCGCAGTCGTTGAGCAACATCTCCTTGAAGAAACGATAGAGAAGAGGGTCGTCGGCCATCATCTCTTCGAGCATCGGGAGCAGAATGTCGATGGAGATGGAATTGAAATAATCGTGGATGTCGACTTTGTATGCCCACATCTTCTGTTCCGCTATGGCGTTGTTGATGTACAGGACGGCATCCCGAACTTTCATGCCTCGGCGGAACGCATAGCAGTTGGGGGCAAAAAAGCCGTCGTAGTCATAGAGTTTAAAGGCTATAACTTTGAGCACCATCATCTCCTCAGGCGCAAAGCTATACACCACCCGCTTCTTGCCCGTGCCCATCTTGTTGATGATTTTCTTCGTGGGCAAGTCCAAACCTTCACCTTGCATCAGCTTTTGTACAAGCTGGAGATACTGTTCCCTCTCTACGAAACGATCGGCTTCATAGAACTCATGCCAGGTGAAACGGCCTTTCAATAGCCGATAAGCGATGAACTCATCCCAGACGTCTTGCCGGGACAATTGTGTGATGATGCTCTCCATGAGAAAAAGAGAAAAAGGGGAAAAGTTTGAATTAGCAAAATTGCTATTCACAAGAGGATACCTTGCCCTGCCAGCCTGCAAAACATGAAATATGGACAAGGCTGCCTCCTTTGCAGGCACAGTCTTGCTGCATCCCCTTTTTCTATCTTTTATTTAGTTAAGGAACTTGCGGATGCGATCAATCACGTAGTTCCGTTCGTTGGGCATCTGCGTGTAGAAGTTGATGTAGGGAAGATCCAGCTTCTCTGCATACATCCTCGCAATCAGATACTTCACGTTTGAATCATGACTATGGCCGCTGCCGAGCATGACCACAGCCTTGGCTTTGCCGTCAGCTTCGAGCACAAAAGAGTAGGGCTGACCCCACTCAGCCTTGTAGGCCTGGGTAGGGCGAGTCGTATAAAGCTGAGCTTCGTCGTTGGCGAATCCAACCAAATCGGTTACGGGCACATTTTCGCGAATGGTGTACGATGAGAAATTCCTCAGTAGGATGTCCCTGAAATACGATTCCCACTCAGCAGGTGTTCTCTCCACAGTCCGTGGAAAATGGTACTGTGAAGGGGGCGCTTGCCGCGCTTCCCGCCTTTCGTTGTAATAGTCTAAATCGTCCTGGCCAGCACCAAATAGCTTCAATAAGATTTTTAATAGACTCATAGTTTTCTTTTTTATAGTTTACTTTATTTTATCAAGAAGATCTGAAAGTATATTAAAGTCATTACTTGTAGAAGTTCTTTTCAAATGCGGTGAACTCGTCTTGGCGCAAGACGATGCGTTTCCACCAGGCTTTCAGGAAACCGAGGCCATAGCCCATGAGTTGGACGAAGGCGGCGGGAACAGAGAGCAGACCTACGCGGAGACTATGGTTCTTGCGGGTGGAGTCGATGCAGATGATGATGGCGTAGAGCAGCAGCGGCGACAGGGCCAGGGCTGCTACGACCAGTCCGATGTAGGTGACGACGAGTCCCATGTTGCATCCGGGCTTGGAAGCGGAGAGGAGTCCGATGAGGGCAAAGACGAGTGCGACGATGGCGATGAGTGAAAGGAGCAGGACGCCAACGGTGAACACCATCGGAAGCATGTGGACGAGTTTCATCGTGCCGGGGTGACGCTTCTCGAGGTTGATGCGGGCGATGCCGGAGTTGAACACCTGGCGGAAGAACTTGCGGAAGTCGGTGCGCCGTTTGTGCCACACCCATGCATCGGGCAGCAGGGCCGTCTTGTAGCCTGCTTCGACGATGCGGTAGGAGAAGTCGATGTCCTCGCCGAAGCGCATCTTCGAGAAACCGCCAAGCTGCTGATAGACTTCGCGGCGGATGCCCATGTTATACGAACGGGGATAGAACTTATCCAATGCCCCTTTCTTCTTGCCGCCACGAATGCCACCTGTGGTGAAGAACGAGGTCATCGAATAGCTGATGGCCTTCTGAACGGGCGTGAACGATGGGTGAGAGGCGTCGGGGCCGCCGAAAGCGTCAGGATATAGTTGAGAGTTGAGAGTTCTTTCCCCGCTTCGCTCTGAAAGCGTCCCGTTGGGCCGAGCGGAGAGTTGAGAGTTAACCGCCTTCAGATAGCCTGGAGGCAGGACAACATCGGAATCGAGGACGATGAGCCATTCGCCCGATGCGCGCTCGGCGCCGTAGTTACGACTCTGGCCGGGTCCGCTGTTGCGCTTCATGAAATACTTCAGGTCGAGTTGCTCTTTGTATTTTCGACACACGTCATCGCATGGGACGCTCGAGCCATCCTCCACGATGATGACTTCAAAATCCTTTACTTCCTGCTGGCAGAGGCTCTGCAGCAGTTCGTCCACCTCGTCGGGACGGTTATAAACGGGTACAATGATGGAGTATTTCATGATTACATTATTAAATAATAGGTAAATACAGGAAAAAGATAATAGTGAATAGCAAGTAGTCAGGATGACGGTCAGATACGAGTCTTGACAGCAATCATGAACTATTCGCTATTCACTATCAACTATTCACTTGGAGTCTTACTCCTTCACGCGCTGCAGGTAAGAACCGTCGCGGGTGTCGACCAGCACGAGCTCGCCCTCGTCGATGAACAGGGGCACGCGGATCTCAACACCTGTCTCCAGCGTAGCGGGCTTCAGGGTGTTGGTGGCGGTGTCGCCCTTGATGCCGGGCTCGGAGTGAGTCACGCGCAGCGTGGTCTTCACGGGCATCTCAGCATAGAGGATAGTGTTGGTGTCGGCATCGCTGACCACTTCCACTACGTCGCCTTCCTTCATGTAGTCGACGCCAGTGATGAGGTCCTTGGCGATGGGAATCTGGTCGTAGGTCTCCTGGTTCATGAAGATGTAGTCCTGCCCCTCCAGATAGAGGTACTGATAGGCGCGGCGCTCAACGCGAACGTCCTCGAGCGACTCACCGATGTTGAAGCGCTTCTCCAGCACGCGGCCGCTGACGACGTCCTTCAGCGTGGTGCGCATAATGGTATTTCCCTTACCCGGCTTCACATGCAGGAAGTCGATGCAGAAATACAGCTTGCCATCCATGCGGATGCAAGTTCCTTTCTTGATGTCTTGTGATTTAATCATTGCTTATTTTTATCTTAAAATGTTGTATAAAAGTCGGATATGTAGCCCAAAATCGCTGCAAAGATACAAATAAAATATAAAAAATCGCAGTTTTTATGACGAAAATTCGCGTAATTCTTTGTTATTTCGAAAATTATGCGTACTTTTGCACCCCAAAGCGTGAAAACGTGGAAAGAAATTCAACAAAATAAAACGATAATAGAACAATGAAAAGAACATTTCAGCCCCACAACCGTCGCCGCGTGAACAAGCATGGTTTCCGCGAGCGCATGGCAACGAAGAATGGTCGTCGCGTGCTGGCTTCTCGCCGCGCCAAAGGCCGCAAGAAGTTGACAGTATCTGATGAGAACCACGGAAAATAATCCGTAGTTAAACAATGACGACAAAAAGGCAGCATGGGTAGTGATACCTTTGCTGCCTTTTGTTTTGGCACAAAACAACAAAAAATGTGCAAGATGTTTGGTGTTGTGCATATTTTTGAATATCTTTGCAAACAAAAACAAAGGTATCAATGAAGACATCAGAGTTTTTCGGAAAGTTCAAGAGTGGCTATCTCTGGGGCAACCTCCTGGCTATGGCTGTGGTGGTGGTATTGTTGCTCGTGGGCGTGAAGTACGCCCTTGATGTATACACCCATCATGGCGAGAGCCTGACAGTTCCGAGTGTGAAACACAAGAAGTATAAGGATGCCGAGCGCATTCTCGACGACCTCGGCCTCGTCGCGGTGGTGTCGGACACGGGCTATGTGAAGACGCTGCCGCCCGACGTCATCCTTGAGCAGAGCATCGAGGCAGGCGAGAAGGTGAAGTCGGGTCGCATCATCTACTTGACGGTGAACGCGCTGAAGACACCTACCATCACTTTGCCCGATATCATCGACAACAGCTCGCTGCGCGAGGCTATGGCGAAGCTCACGGCAATGGGCTTTAAGTTGGCCATGCCGCAGTTTGTGCCTGGCGAGAAAGACTGGGTCTACGGCGTGCTCGTGGGTGGCAAGAGTGTCGTCACGGGTTCGAAGATCTCCGTGGAGGACTCGCTGGTCATACAGGTGGGCAACGGCATGCGCGATGCCAGCGACTCGGTGAACTACATCGACCCCATCTATCCTGAGGAGGAAGATGCCATCGACGAGTTCGAAGTGATGGATGACCCCACTACGACGACCGACAAGCCTGAAACCCAAGCCACTGAGAAGAAGACCACGACAACTGAGTAATCGCATGAACGACGAATATCTTGACGAGCTGAATCTGGCCGGCGACGAACAAGATGCTGGCGCCGATGAGATAGAAGGTCCCGAGTTGTACGAGCACTTCCGCTTCGTCGTAGACCCCGGGCAGGCAGCCCTGCGTGTTGATAAATACATGCAGGAGAAGATGCAGCACTCGTCGCGCAACCGCATTCAGAAGGCTGCCGATGCCGGCTTCGTGCATGTGAACGACCGACCAGTGAAGAGTAACTACAAGGTACGCCCGGGCGACGTGGTGACACTCATGCTCGACCGTCCGCGCCACGATAGCACGATCGAGGCAGAAGATATCCCCCTCAACATCGTCTACGAGGACAACGACCTGATGGTTGTGAACAAGCCCGCCGGCATGGTGGTTCATCCCGGTGCCGGCAACTTCCACGGCACATTGATTAATGCCGTGGCGTGGCATCTGAAGGACGACCCGCGCTTCGATGCCAACGATCCGGAAGTAGGACTCGTCCACCGCATCGACAAGGACACCAGTGGTCTGCTTGTTGTCGCGAAGACTCCCGAGGCGAAGTCGCGGCTGGGACTGCAGTTCTTCAACCACGACACCCATCGCTCCTACCTTGCCTTGGTGTGGTGCAACTTCACCGAAGAGGAAGGGCGCATTGAAGGCAACATCGGTCGTGACCCACGCGACCGCCTTCGCATGATGGTCTTCCCACCCGACTCTGAGATTGGCAAGCCTGCCGTCACCCACTGGCGCGTGGTAGAGCGCTTCGGCTACACCACACTTGTGGAATGCCGCCTCGAGACCGGTCGCACCCATCAGATACGTGCCCACATGCGCCACATCGGCCATCCGTTGTTCTGCGACGAGCGCTATGGCGGCACCGAGATTCTGCGCGGTCAGCGCAGCAGCAGCTACAAGGCATTCATCCAGAACTGCTTCAACATCTGTCCGCGACAGGTGTTGCATGCACAGACACTGGGCTTCCGTCATCCCTCCACCGGCGAGCAGATGGACTTCACGTCGCCATTGCCCGACGACATGCAACAGCTCCTCGACAAGTGGCGCGCCTATATTCATGGCACCACTGCCGACACGTTTGCTGAATAAGCGGCATCATTCATTAAAAATTCCCATTAATTCCCATAACTCCTATAAAAACAATGAACACAATGAAAAGAACAATAGCCATCGTCTGCGGTGGTGATTCTTCAGAACACGACGTCTCTTTGCGCTCCGCACAGGGACTCTACTCTTTCTTCGACCACGACTGTTACAACATCTATATCGTCGACATCAAGGGGCTCGACTGGCACGTGAATCTGCCCGACGGCACTACCGAGAAAATCGACAAGAACGACTTCTCGTTTAAATACGAAGGCCGGACCGTCTGGTTCGACTATGCCTACATCACCATTCACGGCACGCCCGGCGAGAATGGCATCATGCAGGGCTACTTCGACCTCCTGCACCTGCCTTACTCCACCAGTTCCGTACTCGTTGAGGCGCTGACGTTCGATAAGTTTGCGCTGAACAACTACATGCGTGCCTTCGGTGTGACGGTGGCAGATAGTATTTTGTTGCGTCGTGGTGAGGAAGACAAATACACCGAGGAAGAGATTGAACAGCGACTGGGCATGCCTTGCTTCGTGAAGCCTACTGCCGACGGAAGCAGCTTTGGCGTGTCGAAGGTGAAGAATGCCGACCAGCTGGCACCGGCCCTGCGCAATGCGTTTATGGAGTGCGAACAGGTGATGATTGAGCAATATTTGGATGGAACCGAGGTCACCGTGGGCTGTTACAAGACAAAGGAGAAGTCGGTGGTGTTCCCCGTCACCGAGGTGGTTACCTCCAATGAGTTCTTCGACTACGATGCGAAGTACAACGGTCAGGTGCAGGAAATCACGCCGGCCCGCATCTCGCCCGAGCTCACTGCCGCCCTGCAGGCCGAGACATCGCGCATCTACGACATCCTGCATTGCAACGGTATCATCCGCATCGACTACATCGTCACGAAGAACCCCGATGGCTCAGACCGCATCAATATGCTTGAAGTCAACACCACTCCTGGCATGACCGCCACCAGTTTCATTCCTCAGCAAGTACGCGCCGCCGGCCTCGACATCAAAGATGTGCTGACCGAGATCGTGGAAAACCAATTTTAGTGTATAGTGTATAGTGAAGAGTGAATAGGTTATGATTTGCTTTGACTAAGTGATATGGTAATTTACTTTGACTTAATGATATGGTACTGAAAAGGAAAGAAAGTCCATTAAGAGTAAAATCAGAAGCTTACTCTGTCAGAATCACAAATCTCTATCACTATTTGCTTGATACGAGAAAGGAAAAAGTTGTGGCCACCCAGATTTATCGTAGCGGAACAAGCATTGGTGCGAATATTGCCGAAGGGCAGTTTGCTCAGAGCGAAGCCGACATGATAACCAAATACTCTATCGCGCTGAAAGAAGCCGGTGAGACAGAATATTGGCTAAACAACCTTTTCAAAACGGGTCGTATTGACGAGAGCGGGTATACTTCGATGCTTAATGATAATACGGAACTGATTAAGATGCTGGTGGCCTCCATCAAGACTCTAAGAGGAAAACAATAATATAAGGTAATCGCATCAGTCTCTTAAATAGAAAAGGTAATCATAAACTATTCACTATTCACTCTCCACTCAATAGTAAAAGGTAATCATAAACTATTCACTATTCACTCTCCACTCAATAGTAAAAGGTAATCATAAACTATTCACTCTCCACTCAATAGTAAAAGGTAATCATAAACTATTCACTATTCACTATAAACTATAAACTTATGTTCGATGAAATCCGGCCTTATGAGGCAGAAGAGATGTCTCAGGCGTTTAATGAACTGCTTGACGACCGCCAGTTCAACCTTGTCTTGAAGGGCTTTGCACCGTGGTTGCCGAAGGGTTTGCGCAAGGGAGTGCTGCGACTGGCCTTCACGGGTGTGAAGACGCCGCTCGATTTCCAGCTGCGATTCATGAAGCCTGTGGTGAAATACATCATCCGCAAGCATACCAATGGCTGCCGCTTCGACGATGGCGCGCTGAAAGGCTTCGACTCGAAGACGCTTCAGAACAAGTCGCCACGCACCTCGCAAGACGACTCGTCGCCTCGCTACACCTTCGTCAGCAACCATCGCGACATCGTTCTCGACTCGGCATTTCTCGATGTGTTGCTCGTAGAAAGCGGATATCCCACGACGGTGGAGATTGGCATCGGCGACAACTTGCTCATCTATCCGTGGATTAAGCGCCTCGTGCGCATGAACAAGGCGTTCACCGTGCGTCGCTCGCTCACGCCACGTGCCATGCTCGAGTCGAGTCAGCTCATGAGCAAATACATTCACTATGCCGTGAACACGAAGCGCGAGAACATCTGGATAGCACAGCGTGAAGGCCGTGCCAAGGATAGCGACGACCGCACGCAGGATGCTGTATTGAAGATGCTCGCTATGGGAGGCGAGGGGAGTCCTGCCGACCGGTTGCGCGACTTGAACATCGTGCCGCTCACCATCTCTTACGAATACGACCCCTGCGACTATCTGAAGGCGCAGGAGTTCCAGCAGAAACGCGACAACCCCGCGTTCAAGAAGAGCCGTCAGGATGACCTCGACAACATGAAAACCGGCATCTTCGGCTATAAAGGTCGTGTCGTCTATCGTTGTGCAGCACCCATCAACACATGGATCGATGAACTTGCCTCGCTGCCCAAGACCGAGTTCTATTCCGCCCTTGCCCATCGCATCGATACGGAGTTGCACCAGGGCTACGAGCTCTTCCCCTGCAACTACATCGCCCTTGATATGCTCAACGGCAACCTCGACCAGACCGAACACTACTCAGAAGCCGACGTAGCCAACTTCGAGCAGTACCTCACCGCGCAGCTTGCCAAGGTGTCGCTGCCCAACAAGGACGAGGCATTCTTGCGCGAGCGCATCCTCACGATGTATGCCAACCCGCTGCGCAACCATCTGCAAAGTAGCAAAGTAACAGACTAATAAGGTAACAGGAAGTACACATGAAGCGGAACGTCAGAAGAATATGTGTGAGGAGTAGCTTGGTTACCTTGTTCTTTCTCCACTACGTTACGAAAGCGAGCAAGCTCGTGGTCCTTTGTTACCTTGTTACCTTGTCACTTTGTTGCTTTGTCACGTCGTGCAGCACCGAGAGCTACGACACGGGCGACGGCGACTACAGTTATCTGCGTGCCGACTTCTGCGAGATTCACACCGCAGGGACGAAGCAAGTTGACTATGCCATCAGCGACGATGGCGAGCGAATCAGCTTCGGAAAAGCGCTCAACGTGAAGTGGGCGGAGGGAACAGACACGCTCTATCGTGCCTTGCTCTACTACAACCGCCTGCCCGACGCCGCCAAGGCACTCAGCCTGCAGCCCGTCTATGTGCTCAGACCGAAAGCGCCCGCCAGCGTAGAGAACCCGCACTACGACCCAGTGGCTTTCGAGAGTGCGTGGGTAAGCACTTGCCAACGCACCGACCTGACCATTGCCCTCGACTCGGTGTCGCGCGAAGCTGTCACCCACTATCTGAACATTGCCTTCCTTGTGAAGACCGGTCAGCCCGACGATGAAACTGCCCGGCAGAGCATTGGCATTACATCCGAACAGAACAGCGATGGCACTTGGCAGCTTACATTGCTCCACGACCAAGGCAGCGTGCCCCAGTATTACAGCACCCGTGTCTATGCCAGCATCCCATTGGCCGACAGCCAGTTGCAGCGTGGCATCATCTTCAACATCAACACCTACGACGGCCAGAAGAGTCGGGCTTTTTCATTAAGCCAAAAGTAAGATGCTTAGCCTGCTTAATCATTGAAAAGGTGCTGAATATGAACGTTTAAAACAATCCTTATCAATACCGAAGCCGCCCCGTTCGCAAGAGTAGGGCGGTTTTCTTTGCATGCTATTCGTGTGGTTTTATGAGCGTCAGCATTTTGGGGAAATACAGAGGTCTTTGTTGATGGAAGTGCCCAACGTGACACCATAACGATGTTAAAAGATGGTAAAAATTGGCGAGTTCGAAGCAAGTTCCTTGCAAGAATTCTGTTTATTGAGTACATTTGCGCAGCTTTAAAGCAGCTTATAGGAACTTTGTATAACTTTTAAAATTATAGTAAAATGAAAAAGACAATTCTACTCAGCATGATTTCGTGGCTGGCTCTGGTGCCGGGAGCGCAGGCCCAGGCCGATGATGTAGTGAAGGTGTTCAACCTCGACGGGGTGACACCATTGGCAACCCTTCTGGATGAGGCTGAAAAAGAGGCCGACTCAGTAGTAGTGAGTGGACCGATGAGCAGCGACGACATGTCGGCCTTATGCGGTTACTGTGCCAATGGACGTGTGCGTGGTGTCGACATCCGTAAGGTGACGTTTGCCAACGACTCGCTGCCCGCAGGGGCCTTCGGCTTGACTGGCATTGACAATCCTGTGGAGAACATCTCTCTGCCCGAACACCTCCGCGTGATAGGCCCATACGCATTCTATTACATGGGAAACCTGAAGCATGTTGAACTTCCGGCCACGCTGGAAAGAATTTGCTATAATGCGTTCTTCTGTTGCTTGTCCTTGCGTAATGTCTCGCTGCCTGAGGGACTTCGGGAAATCCAGCCGCGGGCTTTCAGCGGCTCCGGGATTGAGGAACTGACCATCCCCCAGAGCGTGACGGAGCTGCGCTACGGCATCCTTGCCAACTGCTATAAGCTGAAGACACTGAACATCTTGGCCAATGTGGACGAGGTGCCCAGCGACATGTGCCTGCTATGCACAAATCTGGAAAACGTGGTTTTGCCCGATGATGTCAAGTCGATTGGTTCAGGGGCTTTCGAAGGGGCAGGCCTAAAGGCATTTCAATGGCCGTCAGCCCTGGAGACGATTGCTTCGGATGCTTTCTCCGACACCCAAATGGAAGAGGTCGTTCTTCCTCCCCATGTAATTGAGATTAGCAGTAGAGCTTTTAGTTTCAGCAACGCATTGCGCAGCATAACGCTGCCTGCCAGCTTGCTGACCATCGACCAGTCGGCACTGAGAAGTTGTCCGCTGCTGGAGGCGGTCTACAGCATGGCTGTCGTTCCACCGCTGACCACCGCCACTGGTACAGAAGTTCCTCCGCAGGCCGTGCTCTATGTGCCCGAGGGGTCTGTAGAAGCCTATCAGGCAGCAACGTGGTGGAAGGACTTCAAGGAAATCAAGTCTTACGTCCCAACTGCCATCAGTACGATTGCCGCCGACGCCTCGGGCAGGAAATCAGCCTATACCATCGGAGGTGTAATGGCTCCACAGCACTATCGCGGCGTGGTGATAAAGGGAGGAAAGAAAACCATCATCAAATAGTCACATTCAGCGCAAATAACGTGACAACGAACGACTTGTGCCCCACTCCACTATCCGTTCGCCAGTGGTCCCTGCAGTGGCTGACGGATTACGATGGGGGGGTAACAACTGACGGCGAATGCACAATAAAAACGATTTCTTCCGTTTTATACAATAAATATTCATCGGCAAGAACATGAGCAGATCATAGTACCTGTGTTGTTTGCATCACCGATGAGCCATTGACACTCCGTGGAAACTATATCGACCTCTTCGATCCCGCCCTGCCACTCGTGAAACAAAAAACGGTGAAGCCGGGAGAGCAGGCATTCCTTTTCGACATCGACAAGGTTGCTGACCGTCGACTGCCACAAGTGATGGCTGCCGCCTCGCGACAATCTGACGAAGTGAGGACCAGTCGGTCTTACTCGTTTGTGGCGAAGAGTCCAGCAAACACTGATAACGTGATGGCGATACTCCTTCCCAAGAAACCACGTAGGATTACCACGAATGCGCCTCATTATCAGTCGCATTGGGCAAAGAAGGAACATGTGCTGCACCTGCAGTTCGAAAACTCTCCTGAGGGCATTCGGTTCTTCATCGAGTGGTAAAAGGTGGAAAACAAGATAGAAGTCGGTAGCAAAAAGAGGGTGTATCAAAATGAAATAATGGATGAAAAGACGCTGCCAGTAGTCCCCTCCTCCTGGGAGGAGGGGTTAGGGGTGGTAGAGAAGAATAATGATATAACCTATG
>JAEEGJ010006427.1_pt1 | contig 35248 bp, 38 predicted proteins | sample 8958761 | NCBI WGS metagenome assembly JAEEGJ01 (sample SAMN16246546, study PRJNA631951) | gut metagenome | biome: gut microbiome; feature: rumen; material: RS-attached | host: Bos | place: Iran: Karaj | collected 2018-10
AGGTGATTTTCGCGGTCCGCGGGCTGTACCTGAATCCCAAAGGCAGCTGGGAGAAGAATGCCGGCATCAGGGCAAGGTTTGACCTGAACGGCAGGAATCCCTCGTCCTGCAGCTTCTTCTGGGCGTCGTCCGCGTCTCTCCTGGCCGCTGCTGCCGTGTCGTCAAAGACGAAGAAGGTGTAGGAGTAGTCTCCGAGGGCAAAATCACCGTTCACGATGCTGTCAATGGCCTCGGTCATTGCCGCAATCTGCGAGAATCCGGCATCCTCGGAGGCATGGAGCTGCTTCTGCTGCAGCTCGAGGGCCCGCTGGCCCTCCCTCTTCGAGAGGAAGCAGAAGGTCTGGGTCTCGACGAATCGGTAGGGCTTCACCTGCCCGAGGTCCGGGAACAGCAGCCCGTCCAGGATGCCCGCGTAGGTGGACTGCGCGTAGTCCTTGAGCTCCAGGGACTGGCAGAACGAGTGCGCGGTGGGATGCTGGATTTCTATCGTGTCCCGGTTCGCGTGCAGATAGATGTTGCCGAGGACGTCATAGAGCGGAGCGTCCGGGATGCGGACCTCCTGCCATACTCCGGTGAGGAGGAAATTGTAGAAGGAGAGCTGGGACGAGAACTCAGCGTCATGCTTCCGGTACACGCCGAGGCGCTCCGGCTCATAGGCGTTGAAGGACTTCTCGAAAATCCCGCAGATTTTCTCAAAATCGTCGATTTCGTCCTGAAGGTTCACCGAATTGAGCTTCCTGCGGTCATTGCTGATGAGCGTTACATAGAGCTCGGTTGCCATGAGGTGCTCATGGCCTACTCTTCTGTTGTACGCAAGCGACAGGTCCCGGGCGAAGCCGGGCTCCTCGGATGCTGTGAGCTCGTCAGTCATCGGCCGCCTGATGCGGTGGACCTGGACGGCAAGCTTCTCGGTCTGGGCAAGGGCACGGTAGAGCGTGTTGACCGCGTCGGTCGCTGTCTCGACGTCGATGTCGTCAGCGGTCTCGAACGCGAGGCCGCGGAGCTTCCATGACGCGACAAGCTCTCCTCCCTTTCCGCAGACAATATTGTCCGCGATGACCGATGAGAGCTGGATGTAATGCGAGTAGGACAGCTGTCTCTTTGTCCAGTCAAGAAACCTGGTGAGAGTGTCAGGCATGGTTATTCCTTTGCGCGAAGGTGCTTTCTGATTGAGGGACGCTGCTTGTATGCTGAAGGGGCTGCATGGAACTCCTCTCCATGTCTGCAGGGCAGCGTTACGCGCAGCCACAGGAAAATCTGCTCGAACTTCTGGTCATCGTACTTCGCAACCTGCCTCATGATGATGAGTGCCGGGATGGAAATGAAAATAAACCAGCCGAAGAACTGGCAGATCATGAGAGAAAGGCCGACAACCAGAACAAACGGTTTCATGGGAATGCCGAAAATGGCTGCCGGCCTTGTGCAGCCCTTGAATACCGGTGAGGTCCGCATGTCAGACCAGGAGTTCTGCGAGCCATCCTGCGGCGGCAAAGAGAATTGCGCCGAGAAGCGGAGGAGCCACCTCGCGGAGGGTCTGGCCCTGGAACATGATCTTGTAGCCGGCCCAGCAGATTGCGATGGTGAGCACAACTGCGCCGCAGCCCTGAATGACGCCGAGAATCTTCGAGAATTTTTCCTTGGGGTCGGCGCCGCCAAGTCCGCCTGGTGCTGCCAATGCGGCATCGGAGGCAAGGACAAGTGCCATTGCGTAAGCTGTCTTGATTTCTTTGGTAAGTTTCATTTTCTTTCCTTATGCAGATTAGAAGATAAATCCCGGAACTGACTCATTGCCTGCTGCGGCAATTTCAGGCTCCCGGGGCTCCGGCATACGCGGAACAATGTGCTTTTCCGCGTTGCTGAGAACTGATTCCACATAGCCTTCCCTGAAGCCGATTATATCGTTTCCCGAGAAGTAGCAGGATATGGTGCTGGCAAGATTTTTGTACTTGCGGTGACATATTTTAAGGACTGTCTGAGCTGCCCGGAGGTTCCTGCAGGGCTCCAGGGCATCAGAAGCCGTAAGGCCCAGGGCGGCGAAGTTCGAGCGGTTAATCTGCCCGAGGCCGACGGAGTAATTGACGCCTGCTGCGTCAAGTGCCCTGATTGCCATTTCGGCATCCGCTTTGCTCTCCGGCTGCCTGACTGCGCCTCCGACAACACCGATGGCAAACTCATTGAAGCCTGATTCTGTCTGCACGATGGCCTGCAGCGTGTCGAACGAGACGTCCGGCGCGCATTTTCCGGCCAGGGACTGGAACTCAGCCTCTGACACTGCCAGGACCGCAGGGCAGTACAGGCACAGGGCCAGGACGGCCGTAAGGAGCTTCATTCGCGTCCGCCTCTGCCTCTCGGGCCTCTGTCCTGGTCCCTGGGAGGCTCGTTGTTTCCGCCGAGGGGCCTTGCCCTGGCATCCGTCTTCATTGGCCCGGTATGGGTCTGGGCGGCAATGATCTTCAGGCAATCGGCGATCTTTTTGATATCCGCATCCTTAAGGCCGGGATTTGCTGACCTGGCCATAGCATCTATGAGCGCATCCTGGTTCGCGGCATCACTCAGGTTGACGACGCCGTTGCCGTCTGTATCGTGAAGCACGGACACCGTGACCGCCTCGGTATCTTTTACTGATCCGGTCTTCTGAGGCGCCGCGGAACGGGACGTGGCAGACGGAGCTTCCACATTTGTCTGACTTGCTACCGGTGCTTCGGTCTGTATGGCCGCCTCTGGCTTTTGGTTGGCGCCCTCAGTAGATTTAGACTCTGTTGCAGCCTTTTCTTTCTCAATTTCCTGGAAACTGCGGTTCAGAGGCTCCTCACCGAGGATCTTGCGCTGCTCATCAATCTTGTTGAGGATTTCATTACTTGCCTTGCTGACATCCTTCATGACAGTCTTGATGAATTCGGGTTCTTTATTCAGGGCTTCGAGCCAGTTATTGACGTACTTGATGTTGTCTTTGTAAATCTGGGTGCCGAATCCCATAGCGTTGCAAACTAATGCTGCAGACAGTTCAGCTACTAGCTCTTCCCTTCCGTATTTGGGATCACCGAATTTTTTCCCCGTTTCTCTACTGAGCTTTGCAGCCGTGCTGTGCGCCATCTCATGGATCAGGGTTTTGTAGTACAGTTTGCCGGCGTTGTAGATTTCTTCCGGGGTTCCGCCCTTGTTGAACTGGGATTTCTGCGGGATGGTAATGCTGCCGGGGTTGCCGGGCTGGTAGAAAGCCCTGGATGATTGTTTCTGGTACTCAATAGGACAAATCCACTCATGCTTTTCTAGCATCCTGTCCAGAGCCGGATTCACGTACATCCCGTTTGTATCTTTCTGCTGAGGCAACTGAGTGCGGAATTTCTGCATCAGCTCAGCATATCTTTCCGGATTTTTTCCCTTGAAGTTGGTGTTATCTATATTCCAGACAGGATATCTGCGGATGGATTTCTTTTTATCCAGATTCTTTTTTTCAGCAAGCGGGAGCTTTTCATATTCCGCAGCTGATAAAGTCCCCTTTCTGCCGTCGTTATATTTGTAATACTCGGTAACATGGATAATAGATGTTCCGTCATTCTTACAAATTGGTTTGGCACCCTGCTGAGAAGCTTGGTAGTATGTCATGTAGACAGGCATCGAGTAGCCTTTCCTGGCTGCATCAAGCGAAAGAATAAGTCTGTTATTGCCGGAATATTGCCGGCCTTCAATATTCTCGGGGTTGCCAATAAAACTTGCAGTTGCCCATCCTTTCTCCCAATTACTGTCTTTCATGCCTTTAAGGCACTGAATGACATTCTCGGTCAGCTGTTCGGCAAAAATGTCTTCATTAGATTTCTTGTCTGACGAAGCGTTAATGTTTCTTCTGTAAGCACACATAAAGATTATCCGTTCTAATTAACGTAATTAGGTTAGATTTCAATCTATATTATATTTAAATACAGAGAAAAAAAACGGGCTTTTTCTGTTTTTTTGAAAAAGTCCGTTGATTATAGTGATGTTGCCGAACCATCCTTATGGTCAGATGAAATTAGTAATCAATTTCCTGACCGCCAAGAATTTTTTCAGGATGATCAGCAAGAGGAATAAATTCTTTGGCTGTTTCGTCTGTCGGCTCTCTTCCGTCAAGCCAGGTAAGATACAAGTCGCTGTAGCATTCAGCTGAGAGCAAATACTCATTGTCTGTAATCTTACCCTCAATTTTCATGTCGGTGAGTTCGTCATCGCTTTTGGCCCTAAGTTCATCGATAGTCATGGTCACTCTCCTGTAACTTCGCCGGTTCAGCCGGCATTGATAATCATAACTGACTGGCAAATGTTTGCAACATTATGTATGCACGTCAAACGTCATAGCGGGACGTGCAATTCATTTTTCATTGACTGCCCGGTACACTGTCGCGACTGAGCAGCCGGTCATTTCCGCGATCTTCTGGTAGGACAGACTCTGTTTCCTGAGAGTCCTGATTACCTCTCTCCTCTTCAGATCCGGCTTGCGGCCGGTATAGATCCCGGACTTCTTCGCAATGGCTATGCCCTCGGCCTGGCGTCTTTTCCTGGTCTCATAGTCGTCGCGGGCATTCTGCAGCGCGATTTTGAGAAGCAGCTCCTGCATGGCGTCAAGCACAATCCTCGCGACGCCGTCAGATGACCTTATGATGTCGCTGAAGTCGATAAGGTCCGGTACCGAAATCTTCGCGCCTTTCTCCTTTATCTTCTGCATGAGCTTTTCGGCATCAGAAAGCGGCAGCCTGCTGATGCGGTCAAGCTTCTCTGCAATGATGACATCTCCGGGCTGGAGGTCATTGATGAGCCTCATGAGCTCAGGACGTTCGGCGATGGTGCCGGAGGCTTTTTCCTGGTAGATCCCGGCAACGTAGTATCCCGCCTTCCTGGCGTCGTCAACCAGATGTTCCTGGCGCTCGAGGGACTGCTGGTCGGTTGACACTCTCATGTAAATCCTGGCGATTTTCATTTTTCGTTTGGGTCGGTGCTGTTTTGACTATTCATTAGGGTCTATCTTACATCAAATGAAAAATTGGTTCAGGATTTTTTCTTTTGGATACACCCTAATGAAAAGGAAAACCGGCCCGCGGATGCGGACCGGCCCGGGGGACTGGAAAGGGAAAGACTCAGACTTCCGGAAGCTCCTCTGCGAGGGACAGGTGGAGGGCGGACAGAGGAATCTTCGCCCTGAGCGCGGCGAGGGCCTGCGCGTCAGTTGGGAGAATGCCGGGCATGTAAACCGGGGACGGGGTCATCCAGTACTGCCTGACTGCTAGTCCGGCATACTTGCCGAGCTTCTGGCTGACTCTTCGGAAGAGTTCAAAATCGGCATCGGTGGGCTTGCTGTGCGGATTGGTGCCGAGGTGCATCTGCTCGATGATGGTGAAGAAGGCCTTCTTCATTTCCCGGAACGCATCCGCCGAGTTCGGCAGCTCCCAAAGCGGGCAGGCTTTGTCCTGGGCTATCTTGAATACATCATGCAGCTTGAGCACGCAAAACTCAGGATGCCGGCACATCATGAGGTTTCCTGCCTCGTCGTGCTTAAGTTCCCCGTTCTCCTTTATAAAGGAATACTTCCATGTCTGAACCATGAAGTTGCCAAGCTGCGCGATGAAGCCGTCGATGCCTTTCTTCTGGTAGTCGGTCTGCTGGTACATGTTCGCGAGGACGCCGATGAATCCATGGGAGAGGTCAGGGTTTTTGGGTATGGCGCCATTGATCCTTTCAATCAGGATCTGCATGCCTGCGAGGCACTCGGACGAGATCTGCATCGGGGATACAAGATGGGTGCAGGCGATGAGGGCCGCCTGGCTCCTGATGTCGTCGTTCGGGTTGGTGTCGATTACAACAAGGTCAAAATGATCTGAGAGGGCATTGACGGACGCGCGGAAGAAGTCCTTCGCTGCGTCCTGGTGCGTGTTGGACTGGACACTGACAAGTGACCTGTGGTCTGCGCCGAAGACCGTGAAGTCCTGGAACTGACTTCCCATGATGACCGTTGCTGTTTTCTGGGTGAAAAAGTCTGCTGATGAGACATCAGCTTTCTGTGCTTTGCCGGAGCGGACGAGGGTCTCGGCTGTCTGCTGCTGCTGGTCGAGATCGATGACCGCAACGCGGAGTCCGAAGAAATGCCGGGCGAAGAACGCGAACTGGGTCGCGATGAGGCTCTTTCCGGTACCGCCTTTCTCGATGGTAATTGTAAGTGTTTTCATAGACTGTCTCTGTGCAATAATAATCAATGACATTTTACAGACAGAGAGAGGCAAAGAACAGAATGAGGAAAAAAACAGATTCAGAGGCAGTTTCAGAGGATGCAGCAAACACTCTGATTGAGATTGCGAGCAAAACCTTCGGGGACCTTATCTGCCGCTTCGACGGCAATCGGGCGTTCATCAGTGCCGGGGCCAATGACACAAGGGGCCGCGGAAGCTTCGACATCATCAGTGAGCAGCGGGATGCATTCCTCAGGGGCCTGGACGGAACCGGCTGGAGGTCAGTTGAGGAACATCTGAGCGGGCCGCGGGGCGGGCGCTCGTGCCTGGACATCAGGGCGGAGTACAGCGCTGACGCGGAATGACAGGGGACTGAGAGTCAGGGCCGGGGGATTTCCTCTGGCTTTTTGTTGCATTTTGTAGTATTTTGTAGATATTTGTTGCATTTCGTAGCAATGAGCGTATAATCATAGACAGATAGATGAGTTAAGCATCTGTCAGCGGCATGCGGGCCGCCTGAATCAACAATCAATGAGGTAAACAATGAAAATCGATACCAGAGACATCTTCGCCACCGAGACTGCAGTTATGCCGGTGCTGGAGCAGTGGAGCAAGGTGCATGATCCCGAGCACCTTCATTACAGTGAGAACCACGACGAGCTGATGCGTCTTACCAGGGGATGCAGGCTTCACAGCGCCGAGGAGGAGGAGCTGAAGGATCAGGCCTGGGAGCGTCTGACCTACGGAGTTGTCCGCCGCGGCATTGAGAGCGCTTTCGGGCGCGATGCGCACAAGGTGCGTGTTTACGTCGGCGAGGGCGGACGTTCCGGGAAGGATGAGCGCGACGGAACCTTCTGGATTGAATTCAAGCGCAAGGATGACAGGTTCACGGTAAAGGAGGTTGCGGAAATCGTCAGCAGGATTAACAGCCTTGATGGCTGTGAGGTTGAGTCGCTGATGCCGGAATTCACTGTCAGCTGGAGTGGGAGGGCATAAAGAAAGAAGAAGAGAATTTACCGGAATGGAGAGGCGGCATGCGGGCCGCCTCAGTGATCACATAACCACAATCAATGAGGTTTTTATATGACCAGAGACGATTATATCAGAATCAGAAAAGGCGTTTACAGCGCCATTATCATCACTCCGGACCCGTTCGGGGACTGGCTTGTCACCAACATTAGGTACGATCGCATGCTTGATGCCGCCCGCGGCAGCCGTCTTGCAGTCTATGAGACCCTGAAGCAGATGGAGCACGACAACGAGCTCGGCGAGATTATGCAGACGCTCATTGAGGGCGTCAGGGACCTCTGGTTCAGCAGGCGCTCCTACAGCAGGGCCTGAGCAGTCACCGGCCGGTGAATCCGGCTTTCAGAGCAGGGCGGGGGCGACTCCGCCTTTTTGAGTAACCAGAAGAGGCATCATGGAATTAAGGATTTACACAATGCAGGAAGTAGAAGATTTGCTCAAGGTGAGCAGATGGACGATCATGCGTTACATGAAGGACGGCAAGCTCAAAGGCGCAAAAATCGGCCGGGACTGGCGCTTCACCGAGGAGCAGCTGAAGGACTTCCTGAAATCCATGACTCCGGACGGCTCTTCCGGGGAACTTCCGGGAGAACAGGATGTTTGTGATAAGTGACAGGGAGCTTGAGCTGCTCTCTTGGCCGGGGCTGCCTGACGGGGAGAGGGCCGTCTATCTGCTTGGCCTCCGTCCCAGGGCCCGTAGCGGCAAGGTCATGCTTGACCTGGACGCGATTCGGGCGCTGTGGCCTGACTATCAGACTGACGATACTCTGCAGGATCTTCTCTACGGACTCCTCGGACAGGGGCTCATCGAAAGGCGGAAAGGCGTGGAAGGGCTCTTTGAGGACGGCGAGACAGTCTTCCTCCCGGCCGCTGAGCGCAGCCGGAAAATCAGCCTGTACAGATGAATTCAGCTCTGCTTCATTCTCCGGGCCCCGACTTCACAGCCGGGGCTCTCTTCTCCGGAGGGCCCTGCGGGCTCTCCTCTAGTGCGAAGGTCAAGTTCCAGGGCGGAAGGTCGCACGGGCACACGGGCGCAAAGTCAAGTTCCCAAGGGCGGAAGGGCACCAGGGACGCAAGTCAAAGTCAAAATCCAGGGCTCAGAAGGGCGTTTTTCCGAAGGGCAAAAAGTTTAGACGTCTAAACTTTTTCAGCGTTTTTTTTGGGTAAAATGGGCTAGTGCAGGATCGCACGCTTGAACCAAATTGTAGTCAATTGACATACAATTCGGGCGTGCCCGGCGGTTAAAAATCAGCCGATTTTTACCGCCTCTCCTGTGCTCCGCAGGCGCATCACACTGACGTGTGTGCGGACGGGCTCTGCCCGTTGCCTGTCAGGGGACGTGTCCCCTGAACTCCATTTCCCGCCGTCCGGCCGCAGCCGGGACGGCCTGACGAGGACTCTTACATGCCCGCTTACCCGATCAGTGTTCGCCTTGATGCCCAAAAAAACGCGCTTTGGAAGATGCTCGCCGAACAGGCCGGCCGGGGCCCGGGCACTCTTGCCCGTGAGGTCCTTGAGGACGTCCTGCAGCACGCCAAAATTGAGGGGGCAGATTACGTGCTCCAGGATCCGGCCTTCGCCCTCGCTGCCGCCAAAGGCAAGAGCCTGCAAGTCAAGTTCAGGCTCCGAGGCAGTGAAATCGGTGAGCTTGAGCGCTGGATGAAGTACTGGCACGATCCCCGCAGCAACCGGTGCGCCAGGCGCATGGTCCTGAGCTTCATGAACCGCGCGCCGGTCATGGACGCTGAGACGGTTGCAGTGCTACAGGATGGTATCGGCCAGATGGTGAAGGTAGGCACCAACCTCAACCAGCTCGTTCACCAGATAAATGCGCACGACTGGGATAAGCAGCCGGGCATTGATCCTGCCGAGGTGAAGCTCCTGAAGATGCAGCTGGACATGACCTGCCGGGCACTCGACACATTCAGGCGCCGGGCCCGCCGCATCATCTTTGCCGCCGTGAGCGGCAAGCGCGAGAGGCCTGAAGAATGACATCCGGAAGGAGAAATCCAGAAAAGGATGAGGAAATCAAGTTCGGCCGCCGCGTCTATGCGCATGAGCAGAAGAGCGGCTCATCGCGGCTTTTTCCCTCTTATGGCGCCATGAGCTCCAGGGCCAAGGCGGAGAAGTTTGCCAGGGGGACTCCCGAGGCGGTGGTCAAGATGGACCGGCCGTCAATCAAATCACAGAAGCACCTGACCGAGGCCGGACGCTACATTTCGCGTAACGGAAAGCTTGAATGCGAAGACGGCGACGGCTATGTCATCTCCGACACGGACACGCTTGACGCGACCATGGAGGACTGGGCAGATAAGGACAAAGCCGAGAGGGCAAAGTCCTCTTCCAGACAGCGCTTCGCGATGGCCCGGCGTTTCGTCATCTCGACGCCGACGGGCACGGCCCCCGAGGCCCTGAGAAAGGCCATCCGGGAGTTTGCTGCGGAGCAGTTCAGGGACAAAGGCTATGAGTACATCTGGACGCTGCATCTCGACACTGACAACCCGCACGCGCACATCCTGGTGAGGAGCCTGTCAAAGGACGGCAAGCGCCTGCACTACAACAACAGGGAATTCCGGGCATTCCGGGAACGCTGGTGCGTTGTCGCTGAGAAATACGGCATTGACCTCAACGCGACGTCCAGAGCAGTCCGCGGCAAAACCCGCCGCTCAAAGCCGATTGAGCGCGTGAAGCAAGAGCAGAGAGGCTCGCAGCACATCTACGAGAAGTACCGTATCGAGGAGCTCGTGAAGGTCCTGAAGTCTGGCGGTGAGTTCACCGACTACGAGAACGAGGTCATGAAAAAGGCCCGCGCGACGCGTACTGAAATACGGCGGAATGCGTCAGATTACATCAAAGAATTACGTGATTCGGGGAGCCCTGATGATATAAAATTAGCTGAGCTTATTGCGGAAAAAATGAACAACCTGCCGCCCGTTGAGAGCGCGCAGGAAGAACGGCTCCGCAAGGCCAGGGACAAGATTCGCAGGAAGAGGCAGAAGCGCACCGCAGCCGAAAAGGCCCGCGCCGAAGCCATCCAAGAAGCGATTCGGAGACGTAAGAAAGCAGAACAGGAAGGGAAAAAGAGGTACAGATAATAATGGCAGAAGACAAAGATATTTATGGCGGGCTGGATCCGGAGAAACTGGCGGATCAGGCTGCGCTGGCAGAGGCAGAGAAGCATCATGTTGAGGTGACGAAACCCGAGGGATTCGCCGACAATGAGTTTGCTGTCCGCTACACCGATGACAAGGACCAGGAGCAGGACATTGTCGCAACACGCAATCCTGACAGGGCTGGCAAGGACGACGAATTCGACTTCTGGGCACCGCACAAGGACCCGAACACCGGAAAGTACACGGTAAAGGCAGATATCGGGAACGACATCCTCACCCTAGGCATCAACCTTTACGCCCGCAAGTTCTACGCGAAATGGTATGCGGAGCAGAAACAGGCCGAGGCGGCACGGCAGCAGGGCAATCCTGAGCAGGCTGTTGCCGGGCTTGAGAAGGAAGCAGAGAAGTGGGCCAGGGAAAACGCAGAGCTGAAGAATCAGCTCGGGCAGCAGGAACAGAAGCGGGCTCCAGAGCCCCAGCCTGAGGTTCAGAACCAGGCTCCGCAGGTTGGAGCTGTTCCGGGACAGAGGTCCTCTGTCGATGAGCGCCTTGACCGCATCGAGCGGAACCAGCAGATCATGATGGAGAAGCTCAACCGCATCGAGGAAAACCAGAGGAGTTTCTTCGATAAGCTCATGCAGAGAGTTGGTAACGGCCTCGAGATGCTGGGCAGCGGGCTTGAGAAGCTCGGCAATATGCTCGACAGGACGGGCGATAATCTGCTCATCACTTCGGGCAGGATCCAGGCAGGATTTGACCGCCTGACCGGTCAGGAGAACTTCGCTGAGTACCCGTCGAGGCCCCAGGCTCCGCAGCAGGGTGCTGGAAACGGTGATGATGCTCTGCACAAGAAGATTGCTGAGCTTGAAGCGGAGATTAAAAAACTCAGGGAGGAGAATACCAGGCTGAAGGAGCAGCTCGAGCAGCAGAAGCAGCAGAGTAAGAATCCTGAGACCAGGAACGAAGATAAGGCTCCTGAGCTGGCAGATCCGGCTGAAACCGCTGCCATGGAGAAGACTTCTGGCAAGCAGGAACAGAAGCGGGCAGAGGCCAAGACTGAGACCAGGAACGAAGATAAGGCTCCTGAGCCGGCCAGTGATGAGGAAAAGCTGCAGAACAAGGCTCCTGAGCTGGCAGATCCGGCTGAAACCGCTGCCGTGGAGAAGAAAACTGAACAGCAGGAACAGAAGCAGGCTCCCGAGCCTCAGCCTGAGGTTCAGAACCAGGCCCCGCAGCAGGCTCCTGAGGCCAGGCAGACAGAAGCCGCAACCAGGACAGGTGAGACGAAAAAGACCGAATCCCGTCAGGCTAAGACTGAGGCTCCCAAGTCCGGGCCTTCCAAACCAAAGAAGAAACAGCACGCAGCTGATTCGGTTGATTCTGATGATCCTGGGAAAAGGTACGTCCTTAATCCGATCTCGGGCAAAAAAATCCCGCTGGCTGACAGGGCGCTGAAAAATCTGGATCCTTCTGTTGTAAGCCGTATTAATGAAGGGAAGTTTTTCCGGTCAGCTGATCTTGCTGTTGCTATTTCATACGCGCGCCTTAAAACAAACAGCAAGCCTTTAAGTGTGGACAATTTCAGAAAACAGGTTGCCGATGCAGGATTCATAGCTGATTACTGTATCAGCAAAGACGCCGTTGCAATACCCTGTGATGTCCGAAAAGGAGGAAAAAATGTAGATTTTTACTTTTCAACTAAAGATATTGATTTCCAGAAGCTGCAGGAAAGAGTGAATCCGGAAGCTGTCCAGTACCTTAAGACTATGCTGGAAGGAGCGAAGGATATCAATGCCCTGACTGCCGAGCGTAAGTCAGTCAAGGCTGATATGAAGGAATACCTTCGGCAGCAGAAAGTTACAGGCAAGGATGCTACTGCCAGACTGAAGTCAATATATGAATTAGGTGCAAAATCGATTAACACTTTTTTTCGCTCAATAGAGAAAAATCCGTCCGAGCAGTATAAAAACAATCGTCTTACTATCGGGAAGGATTCGGCGTTTGTACCACTGGATGAGGCCAGAAAGGCCGAGCAGAAGCTGCAGCAGAAAGCGGCAAAGCAGAAGTCCGGCGGAAGGACGCTCTAGTTTTTTTTGATTGTCATAAGATTGTCATAACATGGAGGGCGGCATGGGAATGCCGCTGTTATTTATGTCAGATACGAATGAGAATGACACTCTGAGTCCGCTTGAGACCCGTGTCGCCTTCGTCGGAATGATGGATGAGACAGAAAACTGGGCCAGGGCGATTTGGAGACACAATCCGCAGTTCCTGGATTTTTACAAAACCAGTCGTCTCGCAAATATTGAGGATCATCTCTATGACTACGACAAGTGGGACAGCGTGCGGGAAGATTACAGAAAGGGCAGGAGAACAGCTTTTTTCTATGACAAGGCTGCCGGAAAGGATGTCGAGAAGATTGTTTATGCTGATTCCAGGGAAGAACTGAAGAGGATACTTCTTGCCGAGGCCCGTTCGTTTATTCCGGATCCTGATGACCACGGCAAAGAAATGAATGAATTCTTTGACGAATATGGCAGAAACTGGATGATGAGAGGATTGCCGACACGCTGGCAGGAATTCTTCGGAGCATGTATGAATCCTGATTACAATGGCTCACTTTCCTGGGATGAAGGAGCAGATGGGGACAAGGAATTGATCAGCAGCTTTGAGGATGCTCCTGTATCAGAAGATGACGATGACGAATGGGATTAATTGATATATTATTCCAATGCTGACCGCAATCAATACTCAGTTGCAGGTAAGCAGGAAAGTCCATCGCAGACATGATTAATCAAGCCAAGTCAAAGCCCCGATCTTCGGACCGGGGCTTTTTTCATGCTTCCATTTCCGGCAGTCAGTTCAGGACTGGATGACGATTTTCTTTTCCGCTGCCAGAGTTACTATTTTGGTTACAAACGCCTTCTGCGCTGACTCAAAATCCGCCTGTGAGGATGTCCCATCCTCAATTCCTTGCAGCTTTTCCTCGAACATTGCGGTGAGAACCGGATCCCTGACGAGAGCAGGCAGCTCGCGGAGGACCGTGCAGGCCTTGTCGGTAGCATGGATCTTTTTCCCATCGAGTGCGAGAAGGCCGACGCGCTTGAGCTTGTCGATGATGCCTGCCCTGGTTGCAGATGTCCCCATGCCGTCTCCGTCCTTGAGCAGCTGCCTGGCTCTGGGATCATCAATCGCTGCATAGATATTCTGCATGGCCTTGATGAGGGAGCCTTCAGAGAAATAGGGCGGCGCCTTGGTGAGCTCCTTCACCGCGGCAATTTTCTCTACGGTCACAGTCTGGCCTTTTTTGAGTGCAGGGACCTTCTGGTCCTCTTCCGGGCCCTTTTTGTCCTTGTCCGTGGTGTCACTGCCGGCAATCTTCTTCCATCCCGGATCCAGTACGGCCGTACCGGAGCACACGAAATCGAATCCGTTCACAGAAACTGTGAGTGTTGACTTCGAGAGCTTCGCGGGCGGGTAGAACTGGGCAAGATAGCGGATGACAAGGAGCCGGTAGACGTTCCTCTCGTCCTCGGCCATTTCGGCAGCCCTGGCGTTCTGGGTCGGGATGATGGCATGATGCGCGCTGATCTTCGCGTCATTCCAGATCTTTGACTTCCTCGCGGGGTCCGCTCCGGCAATCTGGGAAGCAAGGTCAGGATTCACGGCCTTCAGGGCGGCAAGGACCTGCTTAACGTCGCCGAACTGGGATGTCGGCAGGTACTGGCAGTCAGAGCGCGGATAGGACGTGAGCTTGCAGGTCTCATAGAGCTTCTGGCAGCAGTTGAGGACCTGCTGTGCGCTGTATCCGTATTTCGCGTTGGCTGCGGACTGGATGTCTGCGAGGGAGTAGCCGAGCGGCGGGTTCTGCTCTGCGAGCTTGTTCTCGCAGGCCTTCACGGTTCCGGACTTCGCTCCATGCAGCGCGTCATTGATTTTCTTCGCCGCCTCTCCGCTGGTGAGGCGCTTCTCAGAATCAAGCCCCGGATGGTCCTCCGGGAGCTGCAGCGTTGCCTGGAACCGGATTCCGTCTGCGACAAAGGTTCCTTTGAAAACGAAGTACGGTTTCGGCTTGAAATTTCTGATTTCGGCGTCGCGCTTTGCGACAAGAGCCATTGTCGGCGTCTCGACCCGGCCGATGTTCACTGCGCCTGTAAGGCCGCTGGAGCCTCTCTGGGCCGCAAGCGTGAACGCGCGCGAGGCATTGATGCCGATGAGCCAGTCAGCGTGACCGCGAGCCCTGGCGGCGTTCCTCATTCCGACAAACTTCCTGAGGCTGTTCGGCTGCAGGTTATTGAGCGCCTTCTTCACTGACGCGTCGTCAACAGCCGAGGCCCAGTACCTGAGCACTTGCTTTGACTTCGGGAGTCTGCAAGTCTCGAGGACCTCGTCGATGAGGAGCTGGCCCTCGCGGTCAGGATCTCCGGCGCCGACGATTACATCAGCTGCCTTGACGAGCTTTTTGATGAGGTCGTACTGCTTTTTGACTCCGGGGTCTGTCTTGCCGTCCTTCTTCCGGAGGCAGGTCTTCCACGTCGAGGGCAGAATCGGCAGATCCTCCTGACGCCATTTTTTCTTCCCTGATTTGGTTGTGGGGATGTCTGCCGGGAGGTAAACATCCGCGTCCTCGAGCTCGAGGAGGTGTCCGAAGCACCAGGTAACAGTGTCGCCGGTCCTGCACTCGATGTAATTCCCGTAGGACTTCTTAACGCCCAAAGCGCCGGCAATGGCCTTGCCGACACTGGGCTTCTCCGCAATAAAGAGTCTTTTCATCATCTGCACCAGTTCGGGTCTGCATATATGTCAGCAGCTGCGCTGACCTTACATGAGCCATCTCTGTGAACCGAGGTATCTGCGGCCGCCTGGTCGCTGAAATCCGCCTGGGCTCCGGTTCCGTCCCGGTAGTCGGCTTCGTAGAAAGTCTTTCCTACCTGCTGGCCGTACTGGGTGATGGCAGTCTTCGTGGTCATGACGCAGCCGAGATGGCGGACCACGGGCCCGTAGCTGCCATGTTCAACACAGGGAGGATCTACTTCCTTAGCAGGTACATTGCGCCATGCAAGGCATTCACGGGGCTGGGCATAAACCTTTCTGGCTGTAACGCTGCTCTTCTCGCTGTCGGAGCATTCATGCGTTCCGGTAGCCTGCCATCCTCCCATTGGACCGTAATGGCCTTCCTCGCAGAGCATCTTGTACTCTGCGCATTCGCGGTGAGCGGGAATATATGCAACAGTGTCAAAGCTGATGTCAAATCCATCGTCGTTCCCGTCGTCCTTGTCCTTGCAGGATGAGAGCTTAGGAGCCGGGGAAAGCGGATGCTTGCGGAAAACGCGTTCGCGGAAACGCTGGTGCGGCTTCGCGCACTCGGCAGGAGCGAAGCCCACGGGCAGGCAGAGCCAGATGGCGCACTCTTCCTGGTGCTTGCTCTCAAACTGAACGTCAGCCTGGGCCGGCATTGTGCCGGCCGCCAGAGCGGCAACTGCCGCGGTAAGAAAAAATTTTTTAATCATTTTGTTCCTCACTTTTTTGAATTACTCAGCTATTTGATTCACCCCTTTCTGAATCATCCCTATCGTTGACAATGTCTGAAAGTTCCTGACTGGTAAGGGCGTCAGGGTCTTCCGGGTCCTGAGAATCTCCTGTCCCGGCTGCGGAATCGCTGTCCCCGAAAAATTCATTCATGGCAGGCGAAGATCCGGAATCCGTTTTCGACCCGGTTTCCTGAGCTGCGGCAGGCTGCTGGGAAATTTCGGATATGTCAACGGCCCCGTCTTCATCCTTGTCTGAACTATTCAGTCCTACGGCCATCCGTTTCAGTCTGTCCGGATCCATCCTGCCGGCGGAGAAGGACAGCAGGGCATTCTGGGCAGCTTCCCTGCTGACGAGATTGCCGTTCTGGTCGCGGAACGATTTTGTAGCGATTTCAAGCGCCCGTTGTTTGACTCCTTCGTCAGTCAGGCTGTCGTCATCATTGAAAAATTTGTTTTTGCCTTCTTCGACGCTCTTCTCCAGTTCAGATTCATCCAGCTTGTGAATATCGCTGAACCCGGCGACATCCTCAGGCTTGTCCTTGTCGGTGGCCGGGCGAAGCCTCTTCTGCAGCTCATTGATGAAGTCCTGGACATTGATTACCGGGATCCTGTGCTTTTCATCGAGCTCCCAGTTGATCTTGTCGGTGAAGTCCGGGTCCTCGAAGTACTTGATCTTGTCGCAGAAAATCGGCTTGCAGTTTTCGAGGGACACAATCTCCCTCCAGCGTCCGATTTCCTTGATTTCCTGAGGCAACATCAGCGCGCGTTTCTGGTCTGAGACTGAATCGCTGTGCGAGCTCTGCTTCGAGTAAGAATGGGACTTGCTCTTGCTCTTCACGGTCGTATCCCCGAGCATCTCGGAGTACTCCTTGGCGTCAGACTGAACGACGGGCGACGGGGCGTACATGATCATGAGCGCATGGTTCGACATGAGCGTGACCGCTCCTGACTTCCCGTACACATCCTCAAGCTGGGACTTGTTCTGGATTATGGTCAGGACTCGCATGTTGTAGCCGGCCTGGTAGCTGATTGACTTCGCGATCATGTTCACCTTGCCGATGGCCGTGAACTCGTCGAGGATCATCAGGCACTGGTACTTCAGGGACTTGTCCTGCTTCGGCAGCGTCCTGGTGTTCTGGTTCAGGAGCTGGTCAAAGAACAGGTTGACGATGACCGCGGCCTCCGCGAGCTTGTCCGGGGTGATGCCGAGGTAGATTGTCATCTTCCTCCTCCGGACGTCCCTGAGGTCGAAGTCATTCGCTGATGTTGCAGCGTCAACACGGGGGTTCTCGAACGCGAGAAGCGGGGACTGGAACGAGGACTTGACCGATCCGAATGTCTGCTCGGGCATGTCGGTCATGCGCTTTATTGCTCGGCGGCAGGCGTCGGAGTAGTAATAGTGAGGCGGCTCGTCCCTGTCCTTTTCGTCCCTCTCTTTCCTGAGCTGCTTCTCCTCTTCGGTCTCCTCTTTTTTATCTTCCTTTGCCTTGTTGCCCGCAAATTCCTTTTTCTCTGTGGGCACAGGCTGCTTGCCAGGGATTACACGCTTGCCTTTGGAGTCCAGCAGTATATTCTGCCCCTCGCCTTCCTTAGGCGCAGCCTGGGGACCGGCCTCCCTGGCTTCGATGGCATTCCCATCCTTGTCCCGCTTGATGTGCCCGTCCTCGTAGACAAGCGCCATCCTGGCGTCCAGAAGAAACTTCAGGTTGTCGATTCCCGCCGAGGCCTCGCGGATAATCTGTCCGAGAGTGTGAGGCTTGAGGTTCTCCGGGGTCTCTATGACCGCAAGGCAGCAGGCACGGAACATGTCCTTGGCCATGTTGTCCCAGAACGGGTCCTTGGCGTTCGGGTTGTTGTAGAGCGCATTCGCGATGGCGTCGATGTCTCCCATACGGTTCGAGGGGGCATCGGAAATGTATGAAATCGGGTTCCAGCGGTGGGTCCTGCCGTTCGGGTCAAAGGGGGCGAAGAGGTAAACCTCCTGACCGAGAGCCTTCTGTCTGTAGCCGGCCGTGATGTCGAAGTTCTCGAGCTTGATGTCCAGGACCACCAGCGAGCCGGTGTAGGTGATGCAGTTCGGGATGACTATTCCGACGCCTTTACCAGAGCGGGTAGGGGCCGCGAGCATTACAAACTGATAACCGCCATAGCGGAGGTACTGGCCTTTGAACTTACCTACAAGGATGGTCTCATTCCGGTGATCCTTGTCAGGCAGCAGGCCGGCCTGCCTGACCTCGGCCATGGTCGCGAAGCGGGCATCTCCGAAGAGCGCGCGCTGCTTCTGGGACAGGGCAATGAGCAGGCCGACGGCTGTCAGGACTATCAGAGGAAGTAGCGCGGCGAACCAGACAAGGAGCTTCAGTCTCTTGTTCTGTGAGTGTCCGTAGCGCTGGAGGTAGTGCCATGCCGTGTTCCAGTGCGGCTCCTGGTTGATGTCATAGACGGCATAGATAATCTTGCCGCCTATGTACTCGAAAAGGCCCGTAAAGGCCACAAGGGCAATGACTGCGAGGACCCACAGAATGGGCTTTTTGTACCTCTGCAGCTGTTTTTGTATGTCTTTCAGCTTCATCTGGCTGACTCCTGGGCAATGCCGTCAAGCGTTTTCCCTGAGGCCTGGAATGCCTTGCGTGCGGCCTGGGCCCCTGCGGAGAAATACATCTCGGTGATATGGCGGCCCCTGCCGTAATACTTGTCATTATGGATGCAGACAATGATGTCGAGGACCTTGTGCAGCAGACGGTCGATGGTTTCGTACGGCAGCTTCGAGCCGGTCGGGGACTGCATCACCTTGAGGTTCAGGTAATCGAACACCCCGGAGCAGGAGCCCGAGTGGCAGGACGTGATGGTGCCCGAGTGCCCCGAAAGGCAGACATTCAGGAAGTCATAGGTCTCGCCGCCGCGGAGCTCCGCAAGCAGGATGCGGTCAGGCTTCATGCGGAGGCATGAGCGCATCAGCGATGCCGCCGTAATGACCGCGTCCTCCTTTGCCTCGGACGGATACAGCAGGTTCACGATGTTCTTCCGGTCCTGGAGGCCGTAAATCAGCTCCGGAACATCCTCGATGGTGATGAGGCGCTGGTCTTTGGGGATGGACTGCATCAGCGTCTTCATGAACGTAGTCTTGCCGGAGCCGGTCTCGCCCGCGATGATGATGTTCTTTCCGAGGACCACGGCCCGCTGCAGAAACTCGTAGCGGAGCCTTCCGGACCTCTTCGGGTCCTTCTCGGCTTCGTAAGCCTGCTGCATTCCGATGAGCTCCCGGTCCTCGGCGCTGAGCGCCTGCTCGGGCTGCACATAATCAAAGAATCCATCGGCCAGGTACTCCTGCATCGTTCTGACATGGAACGAGGGCTTGCGGATGGTGATTGAGAACGTACCGTCGAAACAGGCGGGCGGCATGACGAACTGGGAGCGCTCTCCGCCCGGCAGAACTGCCGAGACAATCGGCGAGGTCTCTGACAAATCGGTGTTCGCGAACTTCGCGACGGCTATGCCGAGCTGCCGGAGATAGTCCATGGTGAGCGCCGGGACAGGGAAGAAGGCCCACTTCCCGCACTTCTCGCAGAACACCTCTCCGGGCCGGTTGACACAGATTTCGGTGATTTCGGGGTCGTCAAAAAATTTTCTGAAGGGCTGCAGCATGTACCGCACAGCCGTGTCTTTCTGCAGAATATCAGGCATTCGCACCTCTCAGGCCGGGGCAGGGCAGTGATTTGAAACCCCTGTCCGGAGCGGGCAGGGGCAGGGCAAAAAATTTTTCTTAATTGATTTCGTAGATGCGGTTGAGCTTGTATCTCTCAGCCAGGACTTCCTCGGTGGTGCCGTCCTCGTACTTCACAACAACCCATCCGTCCGTCTGTGGCTTCTTCTTCCAGAGAAGCTCGGCCTCGCGGCCGTCAACGGAGCCGACGATGATGGGCTTCCTGAACTCGTCGTCAGCAGGCTTGTCCAGGTCGAACATGAAGGAGCTGTCAGAGCCTGAATCAGTCTCTCCGGATGCTGCATCAGATGACTCAGATGATTCAGAGCTACCTTCACTGAAGAAGGAATCATCTGAAGACGAGCCTGAATCGGCAGTGCCGGTGTCTGAAGACTCTGCTGCGCTTTCGGTGCTGCCGGAATCAGTCTCACTGGTGAAGGACTCTTCAGTCCCGGAGGACTCGCTGAAGCTCTCGGAACTGCCTGAGCTGCCGCTGTCGCCGGTGAATTCAGTCTCTCCGGAGCTGGAATCAGACGATTCGGTGCTCCCTTCACTGAAGAAGGAATCATCTGAAGATGAGCCTGAATCGGCAGTGCCGGTGTCTGAAGACTCTGCAAATGACTCCGCTGCTCCTTCCGGGGCTTCAGTGCTGCCGGAATCCTGCTCGCTGGTGAAGCTCTCCGCCTCAGTGCCGGAGGCCTCTCCGGAGCTCTCCGGGGCAGTGTCTGAAACAGTCTCGGCCGGAGTTTCTTCCGGCTTCATAGCTTTGACAGCCTGAACCCTGGAAACAAAATCGCCTTCGGGAGTCTCGTCAAGCAGCTTCCTGGCCTCGTCCTCAGACATTCTGGCAAGTTCGAGTGCTGTGTCAATGGCCTTGAGCTTTTTCCTGTTTTCCTTGATGAAATCGGGGATCTCCTTCCATTTCATGTACTGACTGACACGGGACTTGCTGATGCCGAGCTTCTTCGCGATCTCGTTCTGCTTCTCGCCTGCGTCGGCGTGCGCGATGATGAAGTCCGCAAGCTCCCAGAACTTGAGGTCCGAGCGCTGGAGGTTCTCCGACATCTGGACATAGCCGATTTCATCGTCCTTCCAGTCCTCGTTGACGACGGCCTTGATGCGCGCGTCGCTGTTGAGCTTCGCTGCGCGGTAGCGCCTCTCGCCGGTCACGATGATGAACATCCCGGGGTTCTCCGCGTCCGGGCGCACGACAATCGGCTGGATGAGGCCGTTGCGCTTCATGTCCTCGGCAAGCTCGAGGAGCTCCCCGTCGTCAAAGTCCTTCCTGGGCTGGTTGGGATTGGGCCTGATCTTGTCAATCTCAATGTTGTAGATCATTCCCGCCTGGTTCTTGTTGAGCTCGAATTTGCCGAGGCTCGCCTTGAGTCCTGAAAAATCCATGTTTTATCCTCTGTTCTGTTCAGTGATGAAGTGAAAGCTGGTAGGAGTTCGAGAAGTCAATGTCGCGGGCCACAAAGACCGAGACATGCTCTCCCTGGTTCTTGTAGAGCGTCGGCGGAATGTTCCCAGCCTGTCTCATGGCCTCCTGGATGATTTCCTGCATTCCGCTGTCGTTCATCTGGAAGTCGCCGTTATTGTCAGCTTCCTTGGCTGTCGCGAAGTCAAATGCGGATGAAACCATCGAGAACAGCAGCGCGTTGCCGAATCTCTTCCACCAGTGGAAATCGACATAGCCTCCCATGCCTGCGCCGCCGAGCGAGTCCGCAGCAGGGGACGCTACCGAGACAATGACTCCCTCCGGGGTCCGGAGCTCCGTCCAGAGCACGAAAATCCTGGCAAGCCCGTTGGCGACGCCTCCCTGGTACTCGCCTACGGCCTTGGTGCCGCGCTCAACGAGAAGCACCTTGCCGTCCTGGGAATAGATATCCCGGGGAATAACGCATGAGGTGAATCCGGGCACGGTGGTGTCAAGCCTGGTCTCAAGGATGCAGTCGATGACGGTTCCCTTCGAAATCATCAGGGACCGGTTGTGGTTTACGACAGTGTCGCCGACAGGGGTCGGTGTTCCCTGGAGTTTTGACTCGAGGCTCTGCCCGCCCGGACGGCCTGCTCCCGGGAAACTTCCTCCCGGTGCGGAGCCCTGGCCATTGGCACTGATTCCCATCTTTTTGCGCTGCTCTTCGAGGATTTCCTCGTAGGTCGGGTATTTCTGCTGCTCTGTCCCGGTACCAGATGCGGTATCGGTACGGGCATAGGTACTGCCGGAGCTTCCCGTGCTGCCTCCTCCCATCATCGGGGCCTGGAACTTGAGGTCCTCGAGGGACGGCTTCGCCGGGCCTGACGAGTACTGTGCAGAGCTGTCGAGGTCCGGCTCGGACTTCGACTCGGGCACCAGTCCGAGGGAATCATCATTCTTCTTCTCCCCGGACTTCTTCTCGAGGTCGGGCTCGGGGTCCTCCTCGTGGTCCACGGGCATTTCGCCCTGCATGAGCTCCTGGTTCGAGGTCAGAGAGACGTTCTGCTTCTCCTCCTCGGCCTGTTTTTTCTCAGCCTCGTCACTTCCGAACCACTGCCACGGCTTCACGAAAAGGCAGAGCATGAGGATTACGACGGTTGCCGCGAAGAGCGCGAACTTGATTTTGGAGCCGGGGCCCGGCTGCCTCCTGTTATTGCTGAGGGAGCTCTGGCCGCTCTGCTGGGCATTGTCCTCCGCAGGCTGCTGCTGGTCCTGGGTGTTCTGGGATGCCTGCTCGGGCTGCTCTGCCGGTGCGGCAGTGCCGGAGCCCTGCTCCGGCTGATTGCTGGTTTCGTCTGTCATCTGATAATCCTGTCAACGCCTGAAACAGTGGTCCCGTTGGTTGCCTTGCGGCCACCGCCGAAATAGGTCTCGTTGTAGACACCGACGACTCCGTTGCCGGAGCGGAGCCGGAACTCCGGGTAAACGCCATGGACGACGAGATAGTCATTCTCGATATGGCTGTTCACCACGGCCTCCTGGATGGCATCTTCATCGTCCGGATCATCCCTGGAGACGCTGTAAACAGCAGGGATTTCCCGGTTGTTCGCGAACTTGAAATAGGTGAAGCGGCCGTTGTCGAACACTCTGGCCGGGGCAATGTCGTGGGAATGCGCCGACTTCCCGAAGTTCATCGAGTAGTTCCAGTTGTTGCCGGGGTTGTCCTTCACAGTGTTCGGGTCATCCGCGGCAAGCTTCTTCCCGAGCTCCTCGGCCTTCTCCTGCTGCCTCTTCTCCTCGGCGGCCTGAACTGCGGCCTGGTCGGCAAGCCTCCGCTGCTCCGCGGCCTTCGCTGCGGCATCGGCCTTGGCCTGTGCTGCGGCCTTCCTGGCGTCATCCGGGTAGCGGTAGGTCAGCATGTAGGTCGCGTCCTCGGGCTTCTCTACAAGCTCGATGTCGAGCATGTAAATCTTTTTGTCCGTGACAATGGTCAGGTTCGTGGTTCCCTGGGGCGCCGCGGGCTTGAGGAAAAACTTGTTCCCGACGTGGCTGAACTGCCAGGCGGTTGAGTAACCAGACGCAAAGTTCATGACGGCCTCGTCCTGGGAGAAGACAATGGTCGTGATGTAGCCGTTCACGCACTTGATGTGCGTTACGTCATTGGGGTTGAAGTCAATGAACTGGATGCGGCTGTCGCCTGAGGCGTGCGTCGGCGTGCTTACTCCGTAGCAGCAGTTGCAGGCGGCCGCCGCGAGGACAGCAAGAAAAATTTTTCTGAACATCACTTAAGCTCCGGATCAAGCCTGTACGTAACGACCTTGAAGCCGAACGGGTTGATGAGGCGCCGCTCGTCCGAAACGATGAAGGTCGGGTGGTACTCGAACGAGATGGTCGCTGTCCATCCGCGCTCCGTGCTGGCCTCGTTGCGCTTCGAAATCTTCTTTCTGGTGAACCTGACGGTCGCGAGGCTGTCAGAGTTCAGCACAATGGACTTGATGTTGACGACATAGCGCCATGAGTCGCCGAGCTGCTGGTCAAGAGAGTTCTTGCTGCCGTCGAACTGACGCGCGTAGCCCTGGAAAACATCGGGCATGGAGAGCTCTCGCGTTACGTCGTAATCCTGCCTGAGGGCATACCAGTCATATGACTCACGGGACACGACGTACTTCGCTATCCAGTATTTGTTCATGACCTCGGAGACAGGGATTTTCTTCGGGTTCGCAATCTCGACAATCTGCGAGAGCCCGGTCTCCTTGTTGGTCTCGATGACGAACGGCTCGACGGTCTTCAGGGGGCACATCAGGCAGATCGCGATGGTCTCCAGAATGACGATTCCGCCCGCGACGCGGGCAAAGAGCCATGCCTTGCTCTCGGATTTCTTAATCATGTCGAGGCGGGAGGTCTCCCAGGAGAACTCCACGGGCCTGACGGGAACATGCTCTTTCTGCTGCTCTTGCTGCTTGTTCATTGCTTTGCTTCCGGTTTCTGAGAATTCTGATTCTGGGTCTCAGCGGGCTGCTGCGGCCCGTCGGCTTTCGGCTCCGGCTGTGCCGGCTTGGCCTTTGGCCATGCCTGAGGCTGCTGCTGGTGAGGCTTCCGGAACTGCGAGAACCGCGCGTCAGTCCGGTCAATCGTCTTAATGCTCGGGATTACCGTCCTGTCTGACTTGTCCTCGACGGGGACTTCCTTCTTCCCGGAGTCCGGGAGGACGTTATGCGAGAGGACAATGTCAGTATTGATGGGAATGTGCTTGCCCTCCGGCTGTTCAGGCACCGGAAGATTCGAGCAGCCGGAGATAAAGAGGGCCGCGAGGGCCCCGGCAGAACATAAAAGAAATTTTTTCATGCGACTCCCGTCAGATTAAGAGGAATCACACAGGAATTCAGCATAAAGCCATCCTCCCACTATGCTAAAATCAGAAACGTAATGGTCATTGGACGATAAAAGATATGTGGCAAACGGTACAGCAAGACCTTGATATGACTCAAGGCGTCTTTTCAAGGCACCTGCTCATGTCCAATGACCTGTTAGCTTCTATATTGTACCCTAGCCACGCGACTAATAACGCAATGCACTTCGCGGAAGAACGCGGTATGTGGCCGCTCTGGTTCATTCCGTCGAGTGCAGTTGAGGGGTTTTTGAAGTCTATGATAAGACACGAAAAGGCGACCGTAACACAGGTACGGTTTGACCAGGACGGGAAGTTACGTTCGGTGGACATTGAAATTGCTCATCCTCATGAGGGCGATTTCGTCAAGGTGTACTTCGAGGGCTATAAAAGACTGGAGCTTGTCGGCGGGTACACTCCGATCATCGCTGAGCTGTGCAGCAATATGAGCTATGCGAGGGACGGATCAATTATTACGCTGAGCAAATATATCATTGAGCAGGTAGCGAAAAAATGTAATGTGTCTGTTTCGAACGTGCGTAATTTGATCACAAAGCTTGTGAAGTTTGACATTTTCCGCAGACTTGCACTGAACACTTACCAGGTGAACCCGCATGTGATTGCGAAGGGTTACGAATCTGAAGTCATGAAGCTGCGCAGGCAGTTTGACGATCCGAACAATCCGCTCTCCGGCATTGTCATCAGGGATCCAGTGCAGAATAATGATGTTGCGGCCGTTGTTATGGCCTTCCCGGATGGAGAGAAGATGTCCGTCAATGCAAATGATCTTACTGAATTTCTGAAAGATCATGGCTATCCAGTTGACAGGCACGCTGATTTCACGCCTGTCTGAACTTTTATCTGAGCTCTTAACTGTCATCAAAGCACTGGGAAACCGGTGCTTTTTTGTTTTGCGGAGGAAAAATGAAATTTACCATTGAAAAACCGGGTCATACATTGACAGCAGATGATGTGAGATTGACCTTTGACAAACTGGCTAAAGCGTTTGCTGGGTACGGCCTGCATATGACGAGTATTGCGTGCGACATCAGCTTTGTAGATGACTACGGAAATGAAGCAGACTTGGTCAAGGAACAAAAACCAGCAATTGAGGTTGAATCAGATTTGCCTGCTGCACATTCAGAACAACCGACTGAACCGACGAAATTCACCCCAGTCTGACAGCGCGCGGCAGCGCCATGCTCGCATCTAGCCCGGACCGAGGCCGTAGGCCGCAGGTCCGCGGCGGGTCCTTCCCGGATCCTGCGAGCGCCCCGGAGGGGCCGAGCGGGATCCGCTCCTCGGGTCTCAAACCCTCTCAGATTTCGCACAGACGTGTCTTTGCTCTCAGACGTACATCTGTATTCTTTTGCTCGAAAAACTCAAACAGCGCGAATCCTGACGCAAAAGAAAGGTGTTCTCAAGCACCGGCATTTCCTTTCGGCTGCTTTCAGTATTCTGCGCCTGCGGCGCGGTGGCCTGGGAAGTGCGGGGCAGTCAGGCTCCGCCCGAGCACTGTTCCAGTCCTCTGCCCTGAAAAGTCTGGGCTGGTGTCCGGAGACTGGCCGGCAGCCTCCAGAAACAGCAAAAAGGAGAGTATATACCGCAGTAAGGCGGCGGAACGCCTGAATCGGACAGCCGACGCACCAGTCGCGCGCAACGCGGGAGTTCAGGAGCCCGCAAGCCATCACGCTGCACCGTACGCCAGGAGCCCGCAAGTCATCACGGGACCAACAGACTGATACGCGGCACGGTAAGGCGGTCGACAGCTGTGGGCAACGCGGTGCCGTTCCGCGGCTGTCCACAGCTGTTGGCCGGCGGCCGACTGGGTGCACTGAGCTCGCACGCTGTGCGGGTCCTGCGCTTCCGGCCTCGACGGCCCTCTCCTTTGTGCGGGCTCACACGGCAGACGCGGGTCCTGAGCTCACGCTGACTGTTGCGTGCGCTGGTGCAGGAGTGCTGGACGACTTCCCGAGGAGCTCTGCCCGAGCACCGGGCCGGGCCCGGACAGCGTTCAGTCCCTGTCTTCCTGTGTGTAGGTCGGGATCTCGGAGAAGTTCGAGGGACAATGATAAGATGTTTGCGACGAGATCTAAAAATCGCCTTAGAACAAATATTTATCGAAATTGCATTCCTATATTTTAGGAATCCTGCTCCTAAAATACAGGAATCCTACTCCTAAAATTTAGGAATCTGGAACGGATTTTGCGAGTAAAATCACATTTTTATGCCAGTTCGGTGACTGTCTAAATAATGTTTTAGATGCTGTTTCCCGCCCCATATTTTCGGACTGATTTTTCAAAATCTCTTTGTTTTCTTGGTGAATTATGCTATTATGACTGTGCGTTATTAGTCGGCCGGAGTGTTAACCCCGCTCTGGCTATCCTTTCAGCCCGATGAGGTTAAATCATTGCACCTCACCGGGCTTTCTTATTGCCTCCTTTCCGGAATTTTGTATTGGTTTCGCAATACAAATCAGCTCAGCTGCTCATTGACATACTCGTCCCAGGCCTCGAGGACTTTCCTTCGCTGCTCCAGGTAATCCGTCCTGCTGTACGCCCTGACCACTGCGTTGTGCTCGACATGGGCGAGGCTGGCCTCCGCGACTGCGAAGTCAACGCCATGCTCGGCCATCCAGGTCCGGCCCATGCTCCTGATTCCGTGAATCACCATGCGGCCCTTGAAGTGCTTCCTCATCAGGTTCGTCGGGGCTCCGGCGTAGAGCGGCCTCTTTCCAGTAATGCTGAACACAAACTCTGATTCGAGCCCGTTCATCTCCTGAAATCTTCTCACATGCTCCAGCAGGGCGGCGATCTGGGGCGTTACCGGAATCCTGAAGTCCCGGCGCATCTTCATGTGTTCCCGGGGAATCTCGATTGTTCTGGTGTCCTCGTTCAACCAGGCCCACTTCAGTGCTGCACACTCTCCGATGCGGAGCAGGGAGTACAGCGCCATGAGGACTGCCTGTCTGGTGACAGTCAGGTTCCTTCCCTGCTGCTTCCCGTCCTTATCTTCGAACAGGACGCGGAGCTCGCCGAGCTGCTGGTAGCCGAGGGCAGGGTAGTGGTCCTTGATGGCCGGAAGCCTCATCAGCTGCCTGAGCGCCGGGGCCGGATTCGACCTCGACGTGTACTCCAGGGCGGCAGCGAAGGTGTAGCACTGGCCCACATAGTTAATCAGCTGGCGGGCGGTCTCGTTCTTCTCCCGGATTTCCTGCAGCAGACTGTAAATCTCGGAGACGCGGATGCCCTCGATGTCACGGGCTCCAAGCGCGGGAAGGACGTACTTCTGCATTCTCTGGCGCATGTTTGCCGCGCATTTTCTGGTCAAGTCGGAACGGTTCGCGGAATATTCCTCAAACAACTCAGTTAGTGTCATTCTATACCTCATTTTCAGCAAATATTGCTGTATCAGCCTTGACTAAAGGCGTAAAATCATATTCGGAATGACAGATGTTCCGGACTGAATTTATGAGTAAAAGATTATGAAAGGAGATAAGAATGGCACGTGGAATTAACCGGGTAACGCTCGTTGGCTATGTAGGGGCTGACACTGAGCTCATGCACTCCGAGCAGGGTACTCCCATCTGCAACATCTCGCTTGCGACAACCGAGGGCTGGCGTGATATGAACGGGCAGGTCCAGACCAGGACGGAATGGCACCGCGTCGTTTTCTTCAAGCGCACTGCCGAGGTGGCAGCCGAGTTCCTCCGCAAGGGCTCCCTGGTCTATGTCGAGGGGCGCCTCTCGACGAACCGCTGGGAGGACCAGCAGGGCATTGTCCGCTACACGACCGAGATTATCGGCACGGAGCTGCAGATGCTGTCATCGAGGCCGCAGGACCAGGGGCAGAGAGGGCAGGGCAGTGATGACAATGCATCACAGAACGGCTACAGCGGCTACGGCAGCAATTACAGCGGCGGCTATGGGAATGATTTGGCCTACGTCCGCAGCCCTGACGGCAGCTACAGCCCAATTCGCAGGGGCAATAATCAGGCCTCCTGGAATCCGAATCTGAAGAAAAAGCAGTTTAACCAGAAGGGAAAGCATGGTCCGTCCGACTACGCAGCCGGAGTCAGGTCGGGGCAGTACGGCGGCGAGACTTCGTCGCCGATGGGCGCCGGGAAGGACTGGAAGCAGGGACACGGAAAGGGACAGGGGCAGAAGCCGGCGGCTCCGGCGACAGAGCCAACTGTCAAAGAGCCGCCTCTGGACTATCAGGGAATTGACGCCGGCGAACCGTTTTAACAGACAGGAGACGAAAAAATGATTCATCCATGCGATACACCGTTTCAGCAGCGCGCCAGGAAGGCGGTCCTTGACGCCTGCGAGGCCTCTGATGCTCTCTGGTACGCGAATATTCTGACTCCGCGTGATTTTCAGGACCAGGAGGGGCACATTGATCTCTACACCGACACGCGCGAGATTGCCTGGGAAGAAGTTCTGAAGCTGCAGCAGAGGCTCCAAAAATCCGGCTGGAAGTGCGATGTCCTGGGCATTCAGGGCGCGAGGGACCCGATAAGGCTGATTAATTCGTACCCCGCATCAGAGGAGCCGAGATTCTGCTGGGAGGAGCACTTGCAGGACGGCAAGCTCATTCTGAGGCTGCGGCTCTCCGAGCTTCCCAGGGAGGAGCAGAAATGACCGAGAAAAGCCTGGGCTGGGGACACCTCAAGCCCGTTACTGATGCATTCAACAGGGCCATGGCAGCTCCGGAGGCCCCGGCGGGATTCGCCGGGCAGTTCGTCCTGACCGCAGTGAAGGGCAGGTACTATGAAAGCTGGTACTGCGTGAGCTCGAAGGACTGCAGCGCCACGGCGGCCGGGCTCAATGCCCTCGAAAGCTACCTGAACGGAGCGCTTCCGGATTTCTACACCGAAATCATCCTGGTAACTTCGCAGCAGCAGGGGAACAGCTATCTCGATGCGCTGAATACGCTGATTGACTCACTCCATGACGGGGACAGCCCGGAGAAAAAGAAGACTGAAGACGGCAGCATCTGGATCTGCTTCCGCATTACTCCGGTTGCGGAGATGAAGTTCAGGCCGGAGTCGCTCCGGATGATCTGCAGCAGGATTTTCACCAACGGCTTCCAGTGCCAGACCTATACAAACAAAGCCGGCGCTGTAACCGGCGCCATTCTGGCCTTCGTTCCACGGGAGGCGGAGCCCAAGGAGGAGCAGCTCGGCGAGTTTATGGTCAACGCAGACATCTTCGGCTGGAAGATGCTGCACTCGACGCTGAACTCAACGTTTGCAACGAGGCACGACATGATGGCCCTCGAGGTCAGTCTCCACGAGATAGAGGTGGAAGCATGAAACCGAAGGAATGGTTCACGTCCAAATGGGACCTTGTGCTGGAGTTCAGACAAGAGGGTGAACCGACTCACGTGGTGTTCCAGAAAGGCCTGCTGGCCGACAGGCTGCCTGAGTACTACCTAGGACGGGCAAAGACTCTCTGCCGCCGGGAGGGCATTGAGGTCGATGACCTGTACAGCTGCGGGGACGATTCCAGGGGACAGATTGACACCTGGGCGGCCATCGTCGCCCGGGTCATTGCGGACAACGGCTACCAGAGCATGAAACGGCTCAACGAGGAAATCGACAATCTCGTGAGGACTGACATCAGGATTTGGAAAACATATATCCCGCAGGGCGGGAAGGAGAAGAGAAATGGCTGAGAAAACACAGGAACAGGAAGAGCAGGGCCTGAAGTGCCCGCATTGCGGCAAGAAGCTGGAGGACAACTTCTATGAGTACCAGTGCGGCTGCGGCTTCAGGGTTCAGCATGTAATTTCCGGCACCAAAATCGAGGATTCTGAGCTTGAGAAGATTTTTGCCGGTGAGGTCAGCCAGGTACACGAGTTCACCAGCGCAAAGACCGGGAACACCTATAAGGCCAAACTCAGGCTTTCCGCGGACAAGCTGAAGGTTGATATGGTCTATGACTGGGACTCCGGACTGAAGTGCCCGAAATGCGGGAAGAAAATCATGGAGTCAGGTAAGGGATTCTTCTGTGAGGGCGGCGATTTCAAGTGCTGGAGGGAAATCTCCGGCACCGAAATCTCCCGTGAGGAGCTGCAGAAGGCCCTTGAGGGGCAGGGCGATGAGCTCGGCTTCAGGAGCCATAAAACCGGCAAGACTTTCATGGCAAGACTGGTGCTCAATGAGGCAAAGGACGGCCTTGAATTCAAGTTCGCAGAGAGGAAGAGCGAGGACACCGGGCTCAAGTGCCCGCACTGCGGTAAGAAAATCCTGGAGACGGACAAGGGATTCTTCTGCGAAGGCAAGGATTTCAAGTGCTGGAAGAGCATCAGAGGCGCCGAAATCTCCCGTGAGGAGCTGCAGAAGATCCTTGAGGGGCAGGGCGATGAGCTCGGCTTTGTCGGCAAGAGCTCCGGCAAGCCCTACAAGGGCCGCCTGGTGCTCAATGAGGCAAAGGACGGCCTCGATTTTGAGTTCGCGGAGAGGAAGGACGGCCTTTCCGGGTCAGAGCTCACTGACATTGCCCGGGATGGCGGCTCTGGAGCCGGTGAGGGCGGCAATGGCTGACACAATCGACAATCTTTCAGGAATTGTGGTTTTCGACACGGAGACAACAGGCCTTGACAGCAGAACTGATGAGATTCTTCAGTTCTCTGCCTGTGACGGTGAGGGCAATCCCCTGATAAACACCTATCTGAGGCCTGTAAGGCATACTGAGTGGCCCGTGGCCATGGCGGTGAACGGCATCACTCCGGCCATGGTCGCTGATGCTCCGACACTCGAGGAGATGTCCGGCAGGATTAAGGCTGTCCTGGAGTCAGCGAAGACGCTCATCGGCTACAACACTCCCTTTGACCTCGGATTCGTCTCCTCATTCTTCAGGCCCGGGAAGGACGTCAGGGTCATTGACGTCATGATTGACTTCGCGCGCCAGTACGGCGAATGGAACGACTATTACCACGACTGGAAATGGCAGAAGCTCGTTACTGCTGCGAGGTACTACGGATACGAATTCAAGGCTCACGACAGCATGAACGACGTGATGGCGACGCTCTTTGTCCATAACCAGATGAGGCTCAGGGCTGCTGCTACTTCCTCCTGCTGAAACGAAAAGCCCCGGCCATTTCTGACCGGGGTTATTTTTTATTTTGGGGCGGCAATTTTCTATGGATGTCCGGAACCTCCACCTCCCTTTGAAGGCCCCGAGCCAGCTCTGATAGCACCAATAATACGTCCGACATTGCGGCCAGCTCCGGCGATAGCTCCGCCGATAGCTCCGCCGGCCGCGCCCAAGGTCTTGCCGGCTAATCCTGCGGCAGAGAAGGGAGCAGCGGCTATGTTTTTAACAGAATTTTGCAGGCCTGTCTTTTCACTCATTTTAGGAGTGGTTAATTGTGCGGCCACTCCGGCTCCCATCTGCATTCCGCCGATGATAGATGTCGCCATACTGGGACATTTTAGGAAAAACAGCCCGAAGCTGAGATAAACTAGGCTGAGAAACACCAATCGTATAGCGAATACGATTATATTTGAAAACTGACCTGTAATGAGCGCGGCTGCCTGATTTTGCCAATCATCTTGTGATTTTGCGACTACAAGATTGTAGAGTTGATCACCAGCAAAAGTCTGAAACAGCGTATCACAGAGACTGATCATCATGAAGCAACCACCAGCAATAAACACCTTGGTGAAAACGAAATTGAGACATGCTTTCAGCCAGCCTGAGAACAGCTCCTTCGTTTGAGGAAACAACGCCAGCGAACCGAAAAAGGGACCAAAAGCAAGTATAAACGCAAGTCCCAACGTGTTTGTCAGCACGAGCACGAATGCGATGAAGGTCGCTAATATGACGCAAAACTCAAGCCAAGCGGTAGTTAGGCCGAGAAATAGGAAGAGTATCGCCCCCAGGACGATATCTGTCCAATCAAGTTTTTCTTCGATTGCCCAGATGAAGTAGTCGAGTGCTTTTGAAGCCTTATTTAATATTGAATAATACACAGCATCTATTGCGTTAAAGGCTGTCTCGATTTTGTCTGTAATATTTATAGATTTTGAATCCTTCATGATGTCTATGAAAAAACTGTCCAAGGAATAGATTCCCTTGACACAGTACTCATAGAAGTTAGGAGCATTGCAGAAAAACGTGGCAACGAACGCCATCTTGATGACCTGCATGGTCAGCTGTTTCATTGAACCGTCGCCGTTGCCGTACATAATTGACCATGCCTTGCACATGAAATAAATCGTAAGTGCAATGAGCAGCACTGGCTGTAAGCCTGACACAAGTCCCGCTGAAACACCGCTCATGAAGTTGTTGAGCATGTCAGTGATCAAGCCGTTCAGCTTACCGTAAAATCCACCAGTAAATTCTGGTGTGGTTATAGGGTCAGACATTATTTATTGTCCTGAAGTTCTTTTTCTCTTTGTTTCATGTGCGCTTTGAACTCAGGGTTTTTGCCTTTGAGATGTTTTTCATGAATCCAGTACAATGTGTTGAGACGAATTTGCTGAAGTGAAAGTCCATCGCTGACCCATGAGTCAAACTGCTGATCGTACTCTTTGATTAATTCTTCATTGCCCTGTTCTTCGGCTGCATATGATTTGGCCGGGGCAGTAACGACAAAAACAGCAGCGATAAGGGTAAGCAGTAAGTTCATTAATTTTTTCATAGTTAACCTCATACAAATCAGAAAGTAAGACCCTGCTTGAATTTTGCGTCCATAATTTCAGGACTGTCTTCTTTTCGGAGCGCCATTTTTGCATTTTTCTCTGCCATCTTGCGCTTCGCTGCGTACTCATCCTTTAATGCATTAAGTGCCTGCTCGCGCAGTTTAATCTGAGCTGCTACTGCAGCAAGAGTTACCTGTGCATCCTGCATCTGCTTCTGGGTCATGCCGCCTTTCGCAACCTGCTGCCTGATGGAATCAAGCGTTGCCATGTCTTCCCTGATGCCATCCTGGTATTCTTCGATTTTTGCCGCATAAGTAGCGTCTGCCATAGTGATGGCAGCGCAGTACTTCTCGTACTTGGTGGCCTTGGCCTCGGTGCCGTCTCCGCCGCACTTCTCCTCGGCTCCTGATGCCTTCCACCAGGCCATGATTTTCTCCTTGCTTACGGACTGGACAACGGACTTCGCGCCGTAATTGAACGCGTCCGAAATCTCCTTGGAGCTTGACTGGATGGAGGCCTTCATCTTCTCGGTGTTCTTCTTAATGATGTCATCGAACACGTCGGAGAACATTCCGGTCGTGTTCTCGATGGTCTGCTTGAACTGCGCCTCGGACTGCTGGATGGCGCGGTTCGCGGACTCGACGGTGGCGTTGACCTCGTTGATTGACTGCTGGGCCCTCTGGGCCAGGTCGACAGTCTCGGTGAAAATGGTGTCAGCCAGGTGGAACGTCTGTCTGGTCGTCTCGGAGACGCCGTCAAAGACCGGGATTCCGCCCGCGATGGCGCTGAATGACGGCACCAGCAGGGCGGCGGCAAAGGCTGTAATCAGTTTCTTCATGCTTTCTTCTCCAGAAATTCCGGCAGCCAGGCGTCGGGATTGTCCCCGAAACGCTCCCTGAGCTGCTCAACTTTCTCTATATTATCCGTTGAACCTGACAGGACTTTCAATGCCTTTCCGGCCCAGCCGAGGTCAAGACGGCAGACTGCAGAGCTGCTTCCCTGTTTTACGAGGAATGCGCGGGACTCAACCGGGATCTGTCTGATGATATCGAATTCCGTCTCGGTTGTCTTGAATCCCTTGACGTAATCGTCCTTGTCTGCGCGGGGATTCGGCAGGAATATCTGCGTCGCTGACTGCTCGATGACGGCTTTCGCGATAGGCGACTCAATCACATCGGATGGCGACTGGGTCGCGAAGATGCCGAAGCCGTTCTGCTTACGGATGGTCTTGAGCTTGTTGAATGCAAAATCCCGGAACGCGTCGTCCAGGAGCCACTTCCAGAACTCGTCCATGATGAAGATGAAGCGGCGGCCGTCGATGACCTCGTCCATCCTGTGCAGCAGGTAATAGGCAATCGGCGTGCGGACCTCGGTGTTGTCCAGGAACTCGGTGCCGTCGATGCCCATGTTCGGATATGCATCGAAATCAAGCTCGTCAACCGGGTTGTCGAATACCCAGGCGAGGTCCCCGCCTTCTACCCATCTGGTGAGGCGCTTCGCAAGGGAGTTCTCGCGCTCTTCCTTCGTCAGGCCCTCCGGCAGCATCTGCGGGACAATGCCGATGCGCCTGAGCTCCTTCGGCATCCGCATTACGCCTCTCACGGCCTCGGTGAGCGCAAGCGTCTCCGATGTCGTGATTGGCTGCTTGTCCATTGAGAGCAGCAGCTTCACGAACGAGATGAGGAACTGGATGTTGTCCTCCGAGGGCTCAATCTGGAACGGGTTGAATCCCGTCGGCTGGCCGTTCTGGACACTGAGGTAGCCTCCCCGCATGGCCCTGATGGCAATCTCCGCGCCGCGGTCCTTGTCGAAATAAATCGTGGTCATCTTCTTCCCGCCGTTCCGGTACTTCTGGGACATGGCGAGGAGGAAGTTCATGAGGACGGTCTTTCCGGAGCCGGAGGTTCCTATCACCGTCGTGTTGGCAAGCGTTTTCTTGTCAAAAGCGTCCTCGTTGACCGCGGACTGGTGGAAATTGAAGTAAAACGGCTGGTCCGAGGGAGTCTTGAGGAGCGCCACGCACTCGCCCCAGGGGTTCCTGTCGCGCTTCCCGCACATCAGGTTATGGAAAGGCGCGAGCTCGCTGAAGTTCATCGAGGTGATTTTCGCGGTCCGCGGGCTGTACCTGAATCCCAAAGGCAGCTGGGAGAAGAATGCCGGCATCAGGGCAAGGTTTGACCTGAACGGCAGGAATCCCTCGTCCTGCAGCTTCTTCTGGGCGTC
>JAEEGJ010006430.1_pt1 | contig 35237 bp, 38 predicted proteins | sample 8958761 | NCBI WGS metagenome assembly JAEEGJ01 (sample SAMN16246546, study PRJNA631951) | gut metagenome | biome: gut microbiome; feature: rumen; material: RS-attached | host: Bos | place: Iran: Karaj | collected 2018-10
CAATAGGCAAAGAATAAGGTTAGTTAAGCGGAGTTAATTGTAAGACAGTGTTTTACGCGATTTGATTTAAGGTTTGTTTCGGTCTGTTTTGACCTAATTTAGTTGGTGAAGAATTCATGTGGAAGCTCTTGCCGCTGCCGGAAGGGCCGAGGACGAAGAAGTTGCTGTTGTTGGTGTATTTCTTCTTGCCTTCCTTGCCCGTTATATCGACGGCCATCGGCACGCCCTGGCGGTCGGTGTAGTAGCACCGCAGCGGAGTGATGTCGCCCCGCGTCTGGCGCTCCTTGTACATCAGGCACAGGGCGGCCTCGCAGAAGGTGAGGAAACGGTCGTACTTGGGGTTAAGAGAAAAGCAGTTGCCGGGGAAGCTGGAGACGAAAAGCTCCAGCTGGTTATAGGCCCTGCGGCTGATGCGGATGTTCTGCTTCGAGAAGATGTTCTCCAGATGGTTGGTGACCTTCTCCATGTCCTTGTCGGCACCGATGCAGACAATCATGTTGAAATGGGAGTACACCAGCTGGCGGTTCTCGCGGGCCATGACCTCCTGCGCCTCCTCGATGTCCTTGGCGGCAATCATGTTGGCGGGATTGGCCATGGCACGGTGCTTGTTCTGCTTCTTTTCAAGATTGTTCTGCTCCTTCTTCTGGTTGGGGATGAAGAGCACCTGGTTATAAACCAAAGTGTCGGCATCTGGAACGCTGCCGATGCTGCTCATCAAGTCAACGGGCATGGAGGCGTTATCGACATTCATGTCCGTATAGGGACGCAGGACATTCGGAAGGCCCACGGAGTCGAGGTCTATCAGGCTGAACACCTTGCACTGCCTGCTGCCCATGCGGATTCCTTCGCTGTCAACCTTGAAGTCGGTCATGGAAAAGACCCGGTCGCTGAAGTTGACGGCGAAGAAACGGTCGGCATACTCACGGGCCTCCTTCATATCGAGGAAAGAACAGCTGATGCCGCTGTCCGACAACAGCGAATAGACCTTCTGTATCTTCATCTTGAAATCATTCCATTTCTTCGTCTCAAAAGTAAACAGGCCGCCCTTCTTGCTTTCCTGCGTGATGACGAGACAGGTGCTGCTGGCCGTATAGGGACGGCCCTTGAAGAAACGGAAATAGCTTTCGGAGAGGAACCGCTTGCCGTCATCACCTTCCGGCTCGTCGGCAGGACGCTCGAAGGTCCTGCGGACAAAGATGTCCTGCTTGTGAAGGGCATAGCCCTCGCCGAGCGTGGTGACAACGGAAGACATCAGGTTGACAAAGCCGTAATAGCTGTCCACGTCGGCAGAGAACTTCAGGACGGGGTTCTCCATCTTGATGATGGCGGAATATTCGCCCGTCTTGGTGTATATCACACCGAAGCCGTCGGCATCCTCAATGCTGAAATAGATGTCCTGGAAGATGCGGGAACGCCTGCCGCCAGTGCCGAAGGCCTTGACGGAGATACCCATGCCGATGAGAATGGAGATGAAAACCAATATACAGATCAATGTAACCATAACACTCCTACTTAGTCGCCGATACTACGGGCGAAGATGAACACTCCTTTGTCTTCTTTCTTACTGTACAGCCCCTTGCTTTGCTTCAGAAAGGTCAGGCCACCGCCGATGCCCAGCACGGCTGTACTCATGATGAGACCGGCGGTGAAGCCTGAGAAGATGAAACCGGCGACGAACAACAGGAAGGTGGCGATGACTGTGCCTGCGGCCCAGTAGATGTACCTGCCACGCAGCCCGAACGCCTCCAAAGGGCGCTGAAGCCCCTTGGAAGTGACGTAGCCGGGATGTTCGCTGTTCTCCACTGATGCAGCTCTTTAGGTTATTCACCGGCACCGAAGAACAGGGGCAGGCTCTGCACGGCCACGACGAGGAAGATGGCACCGCCGACGAGGGCGATGGTGTGCTTCTTGGCCTCCTGGTCGCCGTTCTGCCACTCATGGAACACGCTGATGGCGTTGGGGGCGGTCAGCACGGCGGCAATGATGTAGATGAGGGCCTGGACATAGGGCAGGTAGGCCGCAATGTCACTGGTCACGCCCTGAAGGGCACTGGCTCCGGCACTCACATCGCCGCTCTGGGCGAACACCGTCCCTGTAGCGGTGGCCAGGAGGGCCACGGCGAAGGCACGGGCGTTACACACAGCCTGCTTTCCCTTGCGGAGCAGGCAGTCACCGGCCTGGGAGGCCTTGGTGACGACATAATTGAAAATCTTTTTCATGTTGTTTGACAATTAAATTGAACTTTATATGGAAAAAATCGAAAAAAGCTATACGTTCCTGATGCCGAAGAAAGCGGGCATCACGGCGGTGGAGGCAATCATGAAGAGGATGCCGCCTATGAGGACAAGCACGCCCTTGGTGAAGCCCTGCTCGCCGGAAGAGACTTTCTGATACAGCACCAAGGCGCTGTAACATGTCAGGAGGGCGGCAACGGCAAAGCAGATCTCCGTGACATAGCCCATCATCAGAAGGACATAGACGGTCATCTCATGAAGGGCCTGGGCCGACTGGCTGTAGTCCACGCCGCCGCCACGGGCAGAAGCCGGCTGCGCCGCCATCAAGGCGGACAACAGCACGAAGGTCATTCTTGTCCTGATATTGCTCATAGCCAACCTCTGTTAATAGACCAGTCTGTGACGGTGGATGCGGCACTGGCTGCCAATGGAGCTTGTCAGCTGGCTCAACAGCACACTGCCGTCAACCTTCTCTTCATAGCCGCGCTCTATCGGGCTGCACTTCTCGCTGTATGCCTTCAATGCACGGTCATAGACCGACGGCTCCGGGGCGTCGTGCTGCTCTTCAGCGTTTTCCCCCAAGGATTGCCCGGCAGACAGGACCGAGTCGGTCGCTCCGTCCAGACCATCAGTAATAGATACTTCCGACGGCTGGCCATGTGCTTCTTCTTCGCCCGAGACGATGTCCTCCACATCCTCTAATGGCTCCGGCTCATCATCACAGGCAGCCGCGTCGAGCAGGTAGCCGCCGCCGTCAAGTTCCCTGACGTCGGTCGATGCCTCGGTGTCGGTCATGTCACCGGCGGCGATGGTCTCTGTCTCGTCCTTACTGGTTCCCTTGCTGCCTCGCAGGTCGAACCAGATGGTCACCGTGTAATAGGCCAGCAGAAGGAAGGTGCAAATCAATGCGTAGATGCCAAATATTCCCATGTTACATTCGCGTTTTATCGTTATTTTCGAGCTGCAAAATAAGCGACAATTCTCCCGTTACAAGAATTTCAGGACGACAAACTCTTGATTTAACACATTTAAGACCCGAACAGTCTTAAATGGCTGAAATCAAGACTTTTCAGCAGCGAAAACGTGCTGTTTTTCCTTTCTTTCCATTAGCCCATATTTGTTAAATTTCGGCCATTTCTACCATTTTCTAAGAAAAAAGATTGTTTTGCCACAAATTTGTTGTAATTTTGTGGCAAAATTTGTGTTATGGCCAGTCAAAGTACATATAGCGAGATCAAGAACTGCGTTAAATACTGACAGAAGTTGCATGAAGAGTTCTCGAAGCCTAAGGATGCTGTCCGCACCGAAAGAATGTCAAGGCACCTTCGTTTGACAAAATGATAGAAACCCTGAAGGGCCTGAATCAAAGAATACACACTCTGGAATATTAGAGACTGCCACAAATATATAATAAATTTGTGGCAAAACAAGCGGAAGGACAGCATGACTAATGTGCAGCCCTTCCGCTTTTATAGTCATTCAATTTGGATGGATTCGGCGTATTCATGTCCCTCTCACACACTCATCTTTCATTATCTCTTACATTCCATTTCCATTATTCCCGCCTTTCCTCGCTCTTGCTGTCATCCATTGCTGATGTCGCCACAGAAACGCCTTTTTACCTTGCAAAGGTAGGGCAACCCGGAGGAGCACCAAGAACCATTGCACGATTCCATGACTCTTTTCGCGGCAGCCTTCCACAGATTGCATACAATCTGGGTATTCCACGAAAACAGCGATGGAATTTCTTGGCTTGTCCTCCTGTCGGTCGCTCCATGATACATGCAAGAAAAAAAAGGCTCTATGACGACGGATTAGTCTATGACAATAAAAAAAAGCTCGGACTGACACAATGGAAAATTTTCCTTCAAGTAAAAAAGGATATGAGTCAGGAAAAGCCGATAACCCTCAGACAGCAACACAACAAGAAGCGGAGGCGGCGCGATACAAACAGCCAACAGAGAAATGAACAAATTCAAGCAGTGTGTCAGAATCGGAAGAAATGTGACTGACATCTTCAATCTACCATGTGTCATTGAGGTGCAGAAAATGGTAAACGGGAAACCACTCTACACCATTGCAGCGGTGAACGAACATGGAAAGCCCATTGAAGATGTGGCAGAGACAGGTGACTGGCTGTGCCAGGACTGCAACGGAGGCTGGCAAGTCCTTGGTGAGACAGAATATGCAAAAGTCAATAATCATTAGTTATGTTTCATATAACAAAATAACTATGCTTTACAGTCATTTCGTAGGCCGCATCGGAAAAGACGGCGCAAAGGTAATCAACGGAAAGTGGGGAGATTTCATGTCAATGGACGTGGCCACCGACTTCTATAGCAAAGGAGAGAACAAGACACAGTGGATTCGTGTACGCAGTAAAAGGGCTAACCATATCAAACTTGCCCAGTACCTCACACAGGGGAGGATGATTCTCGTGCAGGGAACACAACTGGAGGATAGCTCCTGGACAGGGAAGGACAACCAGCCCCACTCGCAGCATGTCATCATCGCGGATTCCATCGACTTCGTAAGAACGGGAAAGAAACGAGAGGACGACAACACACAGGAGAATGTCCCACAGGCAGAGACGATGGTGACAGCAGTGACACCAGTACCTGAACAACCGTTTCCTGCTCCAGCCGACAAGAGCGACGACCTGCCTTTCTGAACTAAGAACGACAAACCCCTGTCATTGCTGCAGGGGTTTGTTGTTATTCAGAGGTCGAACACGTCCCCGACGCCCTTCTTCTTGTTCTTATAGACACGGACAGGCCCGTTCTTCTCCTCGTAGTTCTGGACGGCCATTCTAAGACCGACCTCGAAGATGGCAGTGATGGGCAGGCCTTCTTTCCTGGCAATGGCACGAACCTTATTCATCAAGTCAATATCGACTATTGTGGTGACAGACTCTTTCTTGACACCAGAAGGACGGCCACGCCTGGAGACACCAGATTCTCGCGGGGTGGGAGCGGATGGCGTGGAAGTATTCTTTGCGTCGTTCTCTTCCTGCCCTTCAGTTGGGGGCTGGCCTACCAGACCACCAAACAGGGCATCCATGGAATCTTTGTTTAATTTGCTCATTGTATTTTTTATTTAGTTTTATATCTATGTATATCGAATGGGCTCTCGTTTATTGATTCATGCCCAGTTTCCTCAGCAGTTCATCAGTGAAGGCCCTGTAGTCGGCGGCGCCATTGCTCTTCGGGGCATAGTCCGTTATGTTCTTGCACTCCAGCGGGGCTTCAGCGATGGTGATGTTCTTGCGAATCTTAGTCTCGAAAACCTTGTCGCCAAGCTCTGTACGCAAACCCTGCTCGATCTGCTTGCTCAGATTCGTGGATTCCCAACGGGTAAGGAGAATGCCGAAGATATGAACGGACGGATTAAGACGGCTCTTCACCTGCTGGATGAAACGGTTGATCATCGTCAGTCCCTTGAAAGGCAGCACCTCGGCGACAAGCGGGATGATGATTTCCGTAGATGCAGTAAAGGCATTCAGGGTGAGAAGGCCCAATGAGGGGGGACAGTCTATCAGGATGAAGTCATACTGCTTCCTGACAGGCTCCAGCAGTCCGGCAAGGATGCGCTCACGGGAGATGGCTGCCGTCAGTTCCATCTCCGCCGTGGCAAGCTGTAAGGAGGACGGTACGATGGATAGGTATGGGGTGACGGGAACTATCGGAAGGCTTTCCTCCTTGCCGGTAAGGGCGTAATAGATACTCTCCTCCTGCTCCTCCTTTAATAGACTGACAGTGAGGTTTGCCTGGGCATCAAGGTCTATGACAAGGACCTTGTAGCCCCTGGACGCAAGGATACTGCCAACGCTGGCAGTGGTCGAGGTCTTACCCACGCCGCCTTTGTGGTTGGCTATGCAGATAATCTTGGCATCTTTCTTCATGACTGCTTTTTATTTATTTATTGAATTAAATAGTTATTTATGTCTGCAAATATAGTAATATTTTATCAAATAACAAAACAAATAAAGGAAAATGATGAAAAAATGATATTATTTAAGTATTTTTGCAATGTGTTTTGATATAAAAAAGCCTTTGTTTATCAATGGTTTGACAAAAATGTATCTGTAGTGGCATATCTATGAAGAAAGAGGGATTTTTCTTTGGTAAATTGAAGAAAAATTAGTATATTTGCAATCTAAAAGTGAATATATAGAACAAGTTGAACTTATAAAACAAAGAGAATGGAACTGATACTGTTACTCGTCCTCATCGGCATGTTCTGTGGTGGCTCAAAGAAAAAGAAGTCCCGTCGCCGTAGGACTAAGAAAGATGATTCGTGGCTGGACTATGCCTGGTTCCATGACCATGACCAGAGAATTTGAAGGTGCAGAAAAGTTGTGTGTCATCTGAAAGACAATCACAGGACTTGTCGGCTCCGGATTGATGAAAGGACCCGCCGCTGCCATATGACAACGACGGGTTATTATTATTGTCCGCTTATTCACGGAACAGTATTGCTCACTATCAGCCTACTACGCCTTTTGCTTAAACTTGCACCCGCTGTTTTTGTACTCGCTACAGAACAGGCCGTAGGGGCCCTTGCGGACAAACCCCTTGCTGCAGAGGGGGCATCTGTCACCCGCCTTCACCTTCTTTGAAGAAGAACGACAGTCAGTAGTCCGCCCTGTTGCCGGGGTGAGTGACGCCTGTTCTGACTGCGAGGTGATTTTCCTGTCGGTAGCGTCTGTCTTCTGCACCTCCTTGATGATGCAGACGAGCTGGGACTGCAACTCGTCCATGAACTGCTGCAAGGAGAAACAGCCCCGCTCGATGTCGCGCAGCTTCTTCTCCCACAAGCCTGTCAGCTCCGGACTCTTCAGCAGCCTGGCCTGTATCACGCCGATGAGGTCGCGCCCGGCGGGACTGGAGACAAGGCTCTTCTTCTCACGACGGACATAGCCGCGCTTCAGCAGCGTCTCTATGATTGCGGCACGGCTCGACGGGCGGCCGATGCCGTTCTCCTTCATGGCCTCGCGCAGCGCATCGTCCGCGACCAGCCTTCCTGCGGTCTCCATCGCCTGGAGCAGGGAGGCCTCGGTATATCGCTTCGGGGGCGTGGTCGTCCTCGGCAGCAATGAAGGCTCGTGTCGGCCGCTCTCGCCGACGCTGAAAGCGGGGAGCACGCCGTTACCGCCATCTTCCTGCTCGTCACCTCCATCATCATCCTGGCCCTTGGCATAGACGGCGCGCCAGCCCTCTTGCAGGATGGTGCGGCCAGTGGCCTTGAAGCCGACATCGCCAGCGGCGGCCAGTACCGTAGTCTGGGCATACTCGCAGTCGGAACAGAACACGGCGCAGAAACGGCGGACAATCAGGTCATAGACCTTGCGCTCGCAGTCGCTGATGCTGCCGAGGCTCCCGGTCTCGCCTGTGGGGATGATGGCATGGTGGTCGGTGACACGGCTGTTGTCAAACACCCGCATGCTCTTGGGCAGCGGCTTACCCGACAGGCCTCGGGCGGCCTCGGAAACGGCGGACAGCTTATGGATGATGCCGGGGCATCGCGCATAGATGTCATCGGTGAGGAACTTGGTGTCCACACGCGGATAGGTGGTCAGCTTCTTCTCGTAGAGGCTCTGGATGTTCCTCAGCGTGGCGTCTGCCGAGAAGCCATACTTGCGGTTGCAGTCCACCTGCAGCGAGGTGAGGTCGTAGAGCTGGGGCGGCTGCTCGCTGCCCCTGCGCTGGCGGATGTCCTTGATGCGAAGCACGTCAGGCCGAGCCGATTCCAGCCGCTCCCTGCCCCGGGCCTCGCTGTCGAAACGACCCTCGGTACAGGTGAAGACGGTATCGCGGTACCTGGTGGTCAGTATCCAGTAAGGGACGGGCGTGAAATGCTCTATCTCGTCGTCGCGGGCCACTATCATGGCGAGCGTGGGCGTCTGCACGCGCCCGATGCTGAGCACCTGCCTGTAGCCGCCATACTTCAGTGTGTAGAGACGGGTGACATTCATGCCTAACAGCCAGTCGCCCTCGGCCCTGGCCAGCCCCGCCTCGTACAGACGGTCGTAGTCCTTCTGGTCGCGCAGCCCGCGGAATCCCTGACGGATGGCATCCTCTGTCAGCGAGGAGATCCAGAGACGCTTGACAGGGCACCGCACACCGGCCAGCTCCATCACCCAGCGCTGAATCAGCTCGCCCTCCTGTCCGGCGTCGCCGCAGTTCACGATGACGTCGGCCTTCCTGTAGAGGACCTGGATGACCTTGAACTGCTTCCTGACGCCTGCATCAGGAAGCAACTCCACCTCATACCTGGAGGGAATCATCGGCAGGACGCCCATGTCCCATTTCTTCCATTCCGGGTAGTAGCCGTCCGGCTGCTTCAGCTGGCACAGGTGGCCGAAAGTCCACGTTACCTGATAGCCGTTACCTTCGTAATAGCCGTCTTTCTTACCCGATGCGCCGAGGACCTTGGCAATCTCAGCTGCCACGCTCGGCTTCTCTGCAACACAAACAGTCATAGACAAACAGTTTTGAGATTATTTCTGCAAAGGAAAGCAATTCCCCGCTTTCACACGAGAAAGGGATGTCCAATCTCTTGATTTAACACTTTGACGACCTGGACGGTCGTAAATGTGTTAAATCAAGACTTTCTCCCCTGATAATTCCTGTGTCAGAGATAATCTTTGCAACTTTGCATCACCGAACTTATCGTTTGTGTCTGTTGTCGTCATTTCATACGATAAACATAAGTGAATTAGTAAAAAAGAAATTTGTTACATCTGAAAGGTGTCTGCTGAGAAGCACACACCTTTTTCATCATAATGCTAAAGGCGATGGTCTTTACTTCTACCATCCTTTTTCCATTGTTCCTGTCTCTCCTCGCTCTTGCTGCCATCCATTGCTGATGTCGCCACAGAAACGCCTTTTTACCTTGCAAAGGTAGGGCAACCCGGAGGAACGCCAAGAACCATTGCACGATTCCATGACTCTTTTCGCGGCAGCCTTCCACAGATTTCTTGCGCAATCTGGGTATTCCACGAAAACAGCGATGGAATTTCTTGGCTTATCCTCCTGTCGGTCGCTCCATGATACATGCAAGTAAAAAAGGCTCTATGACGACGGATTAGTCGATGACAATAAAAAAAAGCTCGGACTGACACAATGGAAAATTTTCCTTCAAGTAAAAAAGGATATGAGTCAGGAAAAGCCGATAACTCTCAGACAGCAACACAACAAGAAGCGGAGGCGGCGCGATACAAACAGCCATCAGTTTATGAACTACATTGATTTCTACATGAAGAAGAAGAAGCTCCACAGGGAAATATGTGAGGCAATCCGGGACTTGATGACAGCATACGACGTTAAGGAAGTGGACTTGTTAGGCAGCAATGCCGACCACGCATTTTTCAGCATCGAACCCGACGGCAGCGACAGCCTGCAAGAGATAGAGGTAAACAGGGTATATCTTGACAAGGATAATGAGGTGCTTGTGGACAGCCCAGACCTTTACCTTGCGGACAAGGACTTCTATCTACAGCACAACCATAACGTAGTACCTTGCTCCATCGATACCATCTATGAGAGCGTTTACCAAGTGCTTGAACAAGGAAAGTAATAACAGGTAACGGGAAGTCCAACCAGCTCCCCACAAAACAATACAGCTATGACAACAAACAATGTTTATGACAACACGGCAGCCACTTGCAAGAATGAGAACGGCAAAGAGACGTGCAACCTTATAGCAACAGGCGAGAAGAGAAAATTCCGCTGCCACTACATCAACAGCAGCGACAACGCAGTGAGCCGCGTACTGGAGTTGGAGCGCATCAGCCACCCGGCACTCGCGGAGGCAGGTGTCAAGGCATGGATGGAGCGTGACACAGACTGCTACAATCAGCGATACGGATTCTTGTATATCCAACTGACCGACTCTATTTGCTACCGCCCCAACTGCACAGGCTGTTTTGCCAACATCCTGGACTACATGGACGGCACGGAACACAACTATTCCGACGAATACCGTGAAGCAGTAAAGAGCGAAACAGAGCGTTTCCTGAAACACGTCGCTGCCATCCCCGCAGCCCAACGGATGGGTGACTGCTACCCCAACATGGCCGTTATCGCAGCACACCGCGCAGCAGGAATGTACTCAGAGGCCGACATCCTCACCGCACACCGCAACCGCATACGCGCAGAGCGAGAAGCCGAAGAGCAACACAGGAAGGAAGCAGCCGCCGAAGCAGAACGCAAGCGTAAGGAAGAAGAAACAGCCGAGACAGCCCGGCAGGTAGCCGAGGAGGAGGAGAGCCTGCGCACAAAAGGAAGGATAACGGGCTGGGGAGTAGTCCAGCTGTGCGACCGCGAGGGGATAGCCATACACCTGCGGACAAGGCACAACCTGCTGGAAGTGGTGAATTATTTCTACAACAACGGCGATTCAGCATGTTACAAGCAAATGCAGGGCAGACGTAAGCCCAGTTTGGAAGGATGCTTCAACACGCTGGACATGCTGAAAAAGAAATTAGGATTGTAGTCGGCATAAATAACAGGAACCCATAACAAACAAATCCATTCAATTATGAAGACAGTAAAAATGACATTCCAGCCGATTATCTGGAAGGACGAGAATTTTAACAATGCAAGTCATAGTATCGGCAGCACCACATGCCTCGTGAGCGGTGAGACAGAAGAACAGTTGTTTGAGAATATTAAGCACAAGATATGGGCCATGTCATCAGAGGCCTGCATCCACAATGAGGAGGTGGCAGCAGCGTATAACAGATGGATTGCAGACAGCTGGAAGAAAGAGAACGTACCATCTGAAATAAACAATATGGGGCAGAGGGATATGTATTTTGCCCTGCCATACTCAACGGCGTTCAAGCAGTGGCTCAGAAAGAACAACTGATATGGTAACCATCAACGGATTCAACTTCTATGAGGAACCGGGCATTTGCGGAACATGCCCGTTCCTCATAACAGGCAACACCAGCGTGCCTGGCATATCGTCACACAGCGACCGTGGCCTTTGCATCCAGTGGGACGAGGAACATCACACCTGGGCAAACATACCACGCCGGTGCAGGAAACTCTTCAAAAGTGCGTTCGTACAATACAACGACTGCGGACAGGAATTAGTAATAACCCAAAAGCATTAGACATTATGAAAATGAAAGTGTATTTAGCCGTTTGTATCATCAACGGCAAGGCAGAGGTGAGCCAAATTGCAGAAAGGTACTTCAACGATTATGGCTGGAGATTGAGAATGCAAGAGAAAGCCGCTGAAGGCGGGTCCAGGATTTATTTCACTGAGACGGAAATCATTGCTGATGTAAAAAACGACTAAAGGATAATAACATGAAAACAATAGTCTGTAAATTCATGTCCGATGGCAAGGTCGTCAAAAAGACTGCCATCATCAATGACAGTCTCAATGAACTGAGCAAGTCAAAGAAGAACGAGGCTACGGACATCATTGAGCCTGACACGCTCGACTATGAGGGATGGTGCATCTTCTTTGAGCTAACAGACACCCTCGGCTACGAGGTAATGTTTGAGTATGATCAGGAGAACGACGTAAAGACGCTGAAGCCCGTCAAGGCCATCACATGGGAAGGCCCTGAACCTGACAAGGTGACCATCACGGATGTGCAAGAGGTCTGCGTCATCGTCAGGTAAAGAAAGGAGGCCAATGATGGAAAGCAAGGAACGATACGACATTTACTACCATTACACCTCCCTAATGTGTGTCTTTTGAAGAGAATACTGAAGAAAAAGATATGCAGTAGCCTAACTTCCGTAACCATCCCCAGCAGCGTGACGAGTATAGGATATGGTGTTTTCCATAGTTGCTACCTTTCCTCTATTGTCGTAGAAAGTGGGAATAGCAACTATGATAGCAGGGATAATAGTAATGCTATCATTGAAACTGCAACAAATACGCTTATTGCAGGATGTAAGAATACGGTAATTCCCAACAGCGTGACGAGTATTGGAGATGGGGCTTTCCGTTTTTGTTATGACCTTACCTCCGTTACCATCCCAAATAGCGTGACAAGCATTGGATACGGAGCTTTCTCGGGCTGGCCTATTTAAAGCATAGGGAGAAACTCGGGAAGAAAGCGAGGCTGGTGTTGGTGGCAAGCGTGTCGAGTGCGCCACGCTGGTAGTCGAGCGACTGGTGGCGTGGCGACATGATGACTTTAACCTCTTAGATGTTGTAGTCGTAGGGAATGGGCATCAGCTCGTCGGGCATCAACATGCCGGTCTTGCGGACGGTGAACGAAGAGTGCATAGGCCGACCGTGGCGCAGATAGTAGTCGCGTAGATTGTTTTTATTATATTCTAACGTTCCAAATCCTCTGCTGTGTTTCCCGCATGGTTTACGACCAGCCGTAAAATCGAAGAATACGGTTTCCATAGCGTCTGGATATATCATAGAGCCGTCTCTGCTTTATATTTCCTCACAGTGTCTTCGCTGTTTTTCAGACAAAGGGAGTATTTGATGGTGTCTGTACCATGATGATGGGACTCGAAGTGATAGCTCTCTTCTGAGAATACCATCAAGGAGTCGAGATTATGACGGATGGCACCGAATATTCTGCCAAAGACCATTTTTCGGTTCCTTTCGTTGGCCGCTTCGATTTCTTCTGACGTCATATCATCAAAAACATTTCCGCCACAATCCTTGGTACATAGGTATTCCTCTCCAACCATGCCGTTATGGAATGATAGAAATATTGCTATAATCATATGAAATCGGAGTTTATTCAGGAGATTATTGAGCGCACTATGTCCGTGTAGTCCTTTCCCGACTCGACCTCTATCGGGTGAGCACTCATCGTTCAGATAGAGCTTGATTTACAGTGAACTGAAAGCACTTACAGCAGGGTTTTTTACACTTTTCAATGACTTTTGATGGCAAAAAAACTACACTTTTCAATGATAAATGTCAAAACTACACTTTTTATAATTGTGGCGTTATTATGTAAAATATCGCGTTCTAAAACGTCATTTCTTGTAAAATATCGTATTCTGATGCTATGTTTTTATGTAAAATATCGCGTTTTACGTTTTTTCTTCGTATCTTTGCACCCAAAATATCATCGTTATGGTTGACAAAAGGACATTGGAATTCATCCTTACTGACCAGCAGGAGGAAATGGAAAGCAGAGCTGAAGAGGCATTATGCCAGCGGCGTGAAGAAACTCTGATTGACTTCAAAAGCACTCAGGCACAGGTAGTCATTGGTGTCAGGCGAAGCGGTAAATCAACGCTTTGCTATCAGGCTATGCACAATCACAGCCTGAAGTTTGCATACGCTGACTTCGATGATGAACGGTTGGTTGATCTCAAGGCAGACCAGCTGAACGACGTGCTGGAGATTCTGTATAAGATATACGGCGACTTTCAGTATCTTTTCCTCGATGAGATACAGAATGTCGTGGGATGGCATCTGTTCGTCAATCGTATGCTGAGAAAGAAAATGCACGTTATCATCACAGGTTCCAATGCCAAACTGCTCAGCGGCGAGTTGGCCACGCACCTCTCTGGACGCAATAAGGAAATATCACTTTATCCTTTCTCTTTCAGGGAGTTCTGCACAATGAAGGAGGTGGATACAGAGCGTCGCACCACGAAGGCAGAGGCATTCCGCAGGACGGCTTTCGACGAGTATCTGAAGCAGGGCGGCTTCCCTGAGTTACTGATGATAGACGACAACAGAAATTACGTGAGTTCATTGGTGGACAACATTCTGAAACGCGACATCGAGCAGAGATACAAGATTGCCTACAAGGCTGCATTTGAGAACCTTGCCCATCACCTCCTGAACGTATCGCCTGCCATTGTCGTCACTACTGACCTGGCTGATCTGTTCCATTTCAAGTCGGAGCATACGGCCAAGAACTACGTGAAATACTTGAAGGAAGCCTATATGCTGGTGGGCATTCAGAAGTATTCGCAAAAGAGCAAGCAACGCTCTGTCCAGGAAAAGGTCTATGCCGTTGACGTGGCCATGATGGACCAACGCGAGAATGCCTTTGCGGGCGAGAACCTTGGTCATCGGCTGGAGACCATTGTAGCCATTCACCTTGTCAGGAAATGCAAGTCGGAGGGATTGGATGTCTATTACCTGAACGACCGTTCGGGCGAGTGCGACTTTGTGGTCTGCAAAGGTAATCAGGTCATACAAGCCATACAGGTGTCATACGATATTTCTGCTGAAAATACTTACAAGCGTGAGAAGAATGGCCTACTGCTTGCCGCCAGACAGACCAAATGCGAAAATCTGTTGCTACTCACTGACCATGAGAGCGGCGAAATAGAGGAGGATGGTCACAAGATGAAGATTCAGCCCGTCTATGAATGGAGTTTGGAACTCGGAGTGTAGTCAGCTGAATTTTAAGAAAGCAGTGCAATAGCCAAATATGTCAGGGGACAGATACTGACACAGGTGGGGGATACATGCCCCTTGGGGTTACTATAATTTTCTAAAACATAGGCAACTTTTGGCTAAAATCTTTCAAAAACATAGGCATTTTTGTGTAAAAACTTGCTAAAGTATAGGCATTTGGTTCGCCTAATGCGTTCAGGGTCACAACTACCCCAACCCCTTCTTCTTGCGTCCCTGTGGTAGCAAGCGAGCAGAGCTCGAGTCCCGTAAGAAGGGGCTTCGAACCACTCTCTAAACCTCTGTCCCCACATTCTGTGGGGTATCTCATCAACCCCAACCCCTTCTTACCGTAAGAAGGGGCTTCAATCTCTTCTCCAAACCTCTTCCCTTTTCAAAGGGACGAGGCTTAATTTGCTTCGGGGGAAAACCGCCCTCCGCAAAGATTTTGGTAAGATTCACGGAGCCTGTGCCCCTGCGGGGTGAATCTTGAGAGTTTACATCCCTGCTGTCGCCACCCCTTGAGAAGGGGTTCATTGAGGTGGAGGGATGCCGTGCTAGTGTATTGAGGCCTTATATAATTGTCAACCTATAATCTTTATACTATTGAAAACACACCGGGGGTATAAGGGGCACGGAGCCCCTTTTAGATAATGTTCGACCTATTTTTTACGGGTGGGTGGGAAGCGATGCGGATGGACTGAGGACGAAGGTCTGGATAGTCTATTGTAAATAGGCATTCAGGACGTAGGTCTCAGGACATCGGTATCGCGGGGATAATAAACAATGTCCTAACCTATTTTTACGGGTGGGTGGGGGAGATGCGATGTGTGGACGAGGACGAAGGTCTGGATAGTCTATTGAAAATAGGCATTCAGGGCATACTTGCCAAATAACCAAGCGAAAACTTACCAAACAACCAAATTGTTAGAACGTCACGCTGTCGCTCAGCTCGTCCTCGGCAATCATGTCGATCTCGTTTTCGCCCCTGCGATCCCACCAGCGGCCTATACGGGTAAACTGGCCTGACTCCATAGCTACATGATGGAAATAACGTTCGATAATATTTTGGAATAACAAGCGGTTGGTTTACTTTTTTGCGGAAAAACTTGGAATTTTAGTAAATAAGTTGTATTTTTGTGGCATGAAAATGTATCCGATGTTGTTTGAGGAGGATTTGCACACGTTGGTGTGGGGATGGGAGCGCTGGGAGGTGAGTGCGGTGCCCTCGAGCGTGAGCGTGGTGGCAAATGGAGAATGGAAAGGGAAAGAGTTAGTGGCGGTGATAAACGAGATGCCGGAGGAAGTGCTGGGGAAGGCGGTGAATGAGAGGTATGGGGGACAGTTGCCGCTGCTGGTGAAGTTTATCGACGCGAAGAGGGATCTGAGTATTCAGGTGCATCCGAACGATGAGATGGCGATGCGGGTGCATGGGAAGATGGGGAAGTCGGAGATGTGGTATATCATCAAGGCGGAACCGGGTGCGCATCTGTATGCGGGCTTTAAGACGGAGATTACGCCGGATGAGTATCAAAGGAGGATAGAAGACGGGACCATCACGGATGTACTGGCGTGTCATACGGTGAAGGCGGGGGATGTGTTTTATCTGCCTGCGGGACGTGTGCATGCGATCTGCGGGGGGATTCTGTTGGCTGAGGTGCAGCAGTCATCGGATGTGACGTACCGTATTTTTGATTATAATAGGCCGGGGCTGGATGGGAAGCCGCGTGAGTTGCATACGGAACTGGCGAAGGAGGCGATTGACTATCATGTGGAGGACCACTATCGGACGGAGTATATGGATGCGTCGGATAGGGCGGTGCAGATTATTGAATCGCCGTATTTCGGGGTCAGGGTGATGGAAATCACGGGGATGTTCCATCGGGATCTTCGTAAATACGATAGTTTCGTGATCTCAATGTGTATTGAGGGGGATTGCGAGATCAGAGTGAGGAGTACGGGGGAAAGCGTGGTGCTGAGAGAGGGGAGCAGTACGTTGATACCGGCTGCGATTGCGGATTACGACGTGGTGCCGTTGGAGGGGAGGGCAAGGTTGCTTGATGCGTTTATTGACAACCGGAGTGACGGGATTGGAAGGCGCGTGACGCGGTTCTTGCATCAAAGGTGGGGGTGAACCCCCAGACCCTGTCCCTCTTGACAGAGGGTTTTCACAACCACCTCATCCTCCTTGTCCTAAGGAGGACCTCGAACCACTCTCCAAACCTCTCGCCAATCGTTGGCAAGAGGCTTAATTTGCTACGGGGGAAAACCGCCCTGCGCAAAGATTTTGGTATGGCTCTCGAGCCTTTGCCCCTGCGGGGTTCGCCATGATTTCCTACATCCCTGCTGTCGCCGCCCCTTGGAAAGGGGCTCACTGAGGTGGAGCAGACGACCATGGGCCTAGGGAGGGGCTCACTGAGGCGGAGGAAAGCCCGAGAGCTCACTGAGACGGAGCAGACGACCATGGGCCTAGGGAGGGGCTCATTGAGGCAGAGGAAAGCCATTAGAACGACAAACAGAAAGGGGGTCACTGAGGCAGAGGAAAGCCCGAGGATAATGGCAATGCCAGTCCCCAATGTGACATCCGATGGAAATGACACAGCAGTGCCTGTCCCCAATGTGACATCCGATGGAAATGTCACAGCAGTGCCTGTCCCCAGTGTGACATTTTAAAAGTAGTAGGATTTATACCATTCGGCGAATTTGCGGAGGCCTTCGCGGAGGGTGATTTTCGGGGTGAAACCGAAGTCGCGCTCGAGGGCGGTGGCGTCGGCATAGGTGGTGGGGACATCGCCGGGTTGCATGGGGACCAGCTGTTTGTGGGCCTCGAAATCGAAGTCCTGGGGGAGGACGCCTGCACGGACGAGTTCCTCCTGGAGGATGGTGACGAAGTCGAGGAGGTTTTCGGGTTGGCCACCACCGATGTTGTAGATGGCGTAGGGTGGGATGGGGAGTCCATCTTCGCCTTTTTTGCGTTCGGGGGCGCCCTGCATCACACGGACGATGCCTTCGACAATGTCGTCGACATAGGTGAAGTCGCGGCGGCAGTTGCCGTAGTTGTAGATCTGGATGGTTTCGCCCTTCAGGAGTTTGTTGGTGAAACCGAAGTAGGCCATGTCGGGGCGGCCTGCGGGGCCGTAGACGGTGAAGAAGCGCAGGCCTGTGGTGGGGATGTCGTAGAGCTTGGAGTAGCAGTGGGCCATGAGCTCGTTGGACTTCTTCGTGGCGGCGTAGAGGGAGACGGGGTTGTCGACGCGGTCGTCGGTGGAGAAGGGGACTTTTTTGTTGCCGCCGTAGACGGAGGAGGATGAGGCGTAGACCAGGTGCTGGACGGGGCGACGCACACGGCGCACACTGGGGTCAGACCCCATTGTGACATCAGAGATATCAGCATCGGGGTCAGACCCCATTGTGCTGCGGCAGGCCTCGAGGATGTTGTAGAAGCCGATGAGGTTGGACTGGATGTAGGCGTCGGGGTTGGTGATGGAGTAGCGGACGCCGGCTTGTGCGGCGAGGTTGACGACGACGTCGAAGTGGTAGTCGGAGAAGAGTTTGTCGATGGTGGGTTTGTCGGCGATATCGCCACGAATGAAGGCCCAACGGTTAAGCACACTGGGGTCAGACCCCGCTGTGACATCAGAGATATCAGCATCGGGGTCAGACCCCAGTGTGACATCAGAGATATCAGCATCGGGGTCAGACCCCATTGTGCTGGTGAGGGCTTCGAGGTCTTTGAGGCGGGACTCTTTTAGACTGGGGTCGTAGTAGTCGTTCATGTTGTCGATGCCGACGATGGTGGCGCCTGAGAGATCGTGGAGGAGGCGCTTGACGAGGTTGGAGCCGATGAAGCCGGCTGCGCCGGTTACCAATATGGTTTTGCCGTTTAAATCGATTTGTTGCATAATATCCGAAATAACCTAAATATCACTAATTACCTTAATATCCGTAATATCCATAATTTCCTAGATATCCCTAAATATCCGTAATATCCATAATAGCCCTGCTTTATAGACGTTGCTTCGTGAGATTCGTAAGCGGTGCAAAGTGTCGGGCGATAAGGGACTTAAAACCCCGCCGGGGGCGGGGATTAAGTTGTTACTTGGCGTAGGCGACGGAGCGGGTTTCGCGGATGACGGTGATTTTGACCTGGCCGGGGTAGGTCATCTCGTTCTGGATCTTGGTGGCGATCTCGCCAGAGAGGGCCTCGGTCTCAGCGTCGGACATCTTGTCGGCACCGACGATGACTCGCAGTTCACGACCTGCCTGGATGGCGTAGGTCTTGGTGACACCGGGATAGCTCATGGCGATGGCCTCGAGGTCGTTGAGACGTTTGATATAGGCCTCTACGATCTCACGACGGGCACCGGGACGGGCTCCGGAGATGGCATCGCACACCTGCACGATGGGGGCGAGGAGTGTCTGCATCTCCATCTCGTCGTGGTGGGCTCCGATGGCATTGCAGATATCGGGTTTCTCCTTATAGACCTCTGCGATCTTGGCGCCATAGAGGGCGTGTGGCATCTCGCTCTCCTCGTCGGGTACCTTACCGATATCGTGGAGGAGACCAGCGCGCTTGGCCTTCTTGGGGTTGAGACCCAGTTCGGCTGCCATGATGGCACAGAGATTGGCCGTCTCGCGGGCGTGTTGCAGGAGGTTCTGACCATAAGAAGAGCGGTATTTCATCTTACCGATGATACGGATGAGTTCGGGGTGCAGGCCATGGATACCGAGGTCGATGGCTGTGCGCTTACCGGTCTCGATGATCTCGTTGTCGAGCTGTTTCTTGACCTTGGCGACCACTTCTTCGATGCGTGCGGGATGGATACGTCCATCGCTGACGAGCTGGTGGAGGGCCAGGCGACAGGTCTCGCGGCGTACGGGATCGAAGCCTGAGATGACGATGGCCTCGGGGGTGTCGTCGACCACAATCTCGACACCAGCGGCTGCCTCGAGGGCACGGATGTTACGACCCTCACGACCGATGATACGGCCTTTGACTTCGTCGTTGTCGATGTGGAAGACGGATACGGAGTTCTCGACGGCTGTCTCGGTGGCTACGCGCTGGATGGTCTGGATGACGATCTTCTTGGCCTGGGCGTTGGCGTTGAGTTTGGCCTCGTCCATGATCTCGTTGATGTAAGATGCAGCGGCTGTCTTGGCCTCGTCTTTCATGGCCTCGACGAGACGCGTCTTGGCCTCCTCGGCACTCAGACCGGAGACCTCTTCGAGCATCTCGCGCTCCTTCTGTTGCATCTTCTCGAGTTCCTCGGCCTTGATGCTGAGGAGTTTTTTCTCGTTTTCGACGCGCTGTTGGAGGTTGTCGAGTTCGTTTTTGCGACGACCTAATTCCTCCTGACGCTGGTTGAGAGAGAGCTCACGCTGTTTGAGTTTGTTTTCCGACTGCTGGATGTGTTGGTTGCGCTGTTGCACTTCCTTTTCGAGTTCCGACTTTTTGTTGAGGAACTTTTCTTTGACCTCGAGCAGTTTCTTTTCTTTGATGACCTCGGCCTGTTTGTTGGCGTTGTCGATCATTTCCTGGTACTTCCCCTTGATGACATAGCGGAAGATGAGATATCCGCCGACACCTCCGAGAACGAGGGCGCCTGCGGCAATCAATAATACGAAAAATAAATCCATAAAAAATCTATGTTAAAATGATACGTTTCGTCATTTGAGTGCTTCGTCAATCTCGGAAGTCAACTTTTTGAGAATCGTATCGTAGGGGGCTGTATCGTTGTTGCCTTTTTCCCGTTCGTACATCAGTGCGATGTCGACGAGGGTCATGAGGGAGATGGTGTGATCGCCCTTTTTGCCCTTGAAGACCTGTGCATAGCGGTTGTAACGGTCGGTAATGAGTTTGGCGGCAGCTCGGTAATAGACCTCTTCATCGCGGTCTATGGTCACCTCTACCTCCTCGTCATAGACGTGCAGCCTTATATGTAGTTTCTCTTTGTTCACTTCGTTGATCGTGACTTAGTCACTGTTGTTTATTGTTAGCTTCTCGTCGGAGACGAGTGTGATGCACTTGTTCACTTCCCTGATGAGTTTTTGCACTCTGGCCTTTGCTGCTTCGAGGTCGCCATCGGTGATGGTCATCATCTTTGCCATTTTCAGGGCGTTATAGTCATTGTCTTTCTGTGTGATTCTGGCCTGTAGGTCTTTGATGTCCTTCTCGGCTTTTTCGACCATGGCGTAGAGGTCCTGATTCTCTTTTTTCAGTTCCTGAAACTTCAGAATCAGTTGTCTGACGCGGGTTTCGAATTGGGTAATCACTTTCTCGTTTGAATCCATGACATAACGATTTGATGCACAAAGTTATGCAAAAATCTTGTTAAAGAATCACATTGATGCAAAGATTTAACAATTTTTTTTGTTTTTTGTCACACAGAGTTTTTTTTGTCACACAGATTGCACAGATGACACAGATCTTTGCTGCTCTGCAGCGATAGCTCTTTCCGAAAGGAGCTATTCTTTGGGTTTGGGTTCCTTTTTGGCGAGGAGGACGACTTTGTAGACGAAGTTGGTGATCCAGGACTGGGAGAAGCCGAGGCGCTGGGCGTACTGACGGACAGCGATGACGGACTTCATGACACCGGCGTCGGTGTAGTCGTTTTTGTTGAAGATGTCGTTGACGGTCTTCTCGGTCATGGTGTAGAGCATCTTCTTCATGAAGCCCGGGAGGCGGAGTTTGAATTTCATCAGGTTGCCTGTGAGCATCATGAGTTCTTGTGTGAAACCCTGGAACTGGAAGAGGTAGGTCTGTGCGTCCTGTACCTTCTTGCAGCGTTTGCGGAGGCTGGCGTCGATCTCTTTGAAGAAATCGTCGTCCATGCCGTACATTTGTTTGAGCATGTTTTTGCAGCGGCTGCGTTCGCCTACGCCGAGTTTGTTGTTGACGGTGGCCACTTTGAGGGTGGACTTGAAGACGCGGAGGTCGGGGAGGGCAGCGAGGCTTGTGATGCCGAGGTCGGCTGCCATGGAGGCTTGGAAGTAGACGCGGATGAGGGTCATGAAGTCTTCCATGCCGCCGATACGAGTTTCACTTTCTTTTTTTCCGAATAATTTATTCCAAAAAGACATATTTTTCTAATTTTGATTGATTTTGGGTGCAAAATTACGAAAAAAAAAGCATAACACGCAGATTTTATATTTTTTTGTCACACAGATTACACGGATTACACAGATTTTTTATTCCTTGGGAATGATTTTTTTAGACAGAGTAACAGAGTAACATATTATTTTGTCACACGGATTACACGGATTACACGGATTTTTTTATTCCTTCGGAATATTTTTAGACAGAGTAACAGACTAACAAAATATACAGATTACACAGATTTTTTATTCCTTCGGAATGTTTTTTTTAGACAGAGTAACAGAGTAACAAAATATTTTTTGTAAATTTGCAGCCGGAATATAAATATTGCAGATATGAAAGGAATTGTATTAGCAGGGGGATCGGGGACGAGGCTTTACCCGATTACGAAGGGGATCAGTAAGCAGTTGATCCCGATTTTTGATAAGCCGATGATTTATTATCCTATTTCCGCGTTGATGTTGGCGGGGATCCGGGAGATACTGATTATTTCGACGCCGTATGACCTGCCGGGATTCAAGCGGTTGTTGGGGGATGGTTCTGATCTGGGCGTGCGTTTTGAGTATGCCGAGCAGCCTTCGCCCGACGGACTGGCCCAGGCGTTTATCATCGGTGAGGAGTTTATCGGTGATGACTGTGCCTGTCTGGTGCTCGGAGATAATATCTTCTATGGCTCAGGATTCAGTGGGCTGTTGAAGCAGAGTGTGCAGAATGCTGAGAGAGACGGACTGGCTACGGTGTTCGGGTATTATGTGAATGATCCTGAGCGGTATGGTGTGGCTGAGTTTGACAGCGAGGGTAATTGTCTGAGTATCGAGGAGAAGCCAGCGCAGCCGAAGTCGAACTATGCTGTGGTGGGGCTTTATTTTTATCCGAACAGTGTGGTGGAGATTGCGAAGCATATCAAGCCGTCGGCACGTGGAGAGCTGGAGGTTACGACGGTGAATCAGGAGTATCTGGCGCAGCAGAAATTGAAGGTGCAGACGTTGCAGAGGGGTTTTGCGTGGTTGGATACCGGGACGCATGACTCGTTGTCGGAGGCTTCGACGTTTATCGAGGTGATTGAGAAGAGGCAAGGGTTGAAAGTGGCTTGTCTGGAAGAAATTGCCTTCAAACAAGGCTGGATCACAAAAGAAAAACTGAAGGCTATTGCCCAACCTATGGCGAAGAACGATTATGGATGCTATTTGCTGAACCTCGCAAATAGTTAGTCACACAGATTACACAGATAACACAGATTTTATCACCTCCGGTGAGACAGATCTCACAGATATATAAAGGTCACACAGATAGCACAGATAACACAGATTTTATCACCTCCGGTGAGACAGATCTCACAGATATATAAAGGTCACACAGATAGCACAGATTACACAGATCTTTGCTGCTCTGCAGCGATAGCCCTTTCCGAAGGAAAAAATCTGTGAAATCTGTGAAATCTGTGTGACAAAAAAATATCTGAAATCGGTGTGACTTACTTATCGAGTTTTTCGTATTCGGAGTTGTTGGATTTGTATTCGGGTACGATTTCCTTCATCTTACGGACGGTGGCCATGTCGTCGTATTGCTTGGAGATCTCGATGAGTTCGTCGATCTCCTTGGCGACCTTCTGGTAGTCGTACTCACGCACCTCGGCGATGCGGATTTTCTCGTGGAAGGTGGGTTTGGTGCCTTCGAGTTCGTTGAGTACCTCCTCGTAGAGTTTCTCACCCGGGCGCAGGCCAGTGAACTTCACCTCGACATTCTTGGCGCCGGAGAGCTGGATCATACGTTTGGCGAGGTCGGCAATCTTGACCGGTTTACCCATGTCGAAGACGAAGATCTCACCGCCATTGCCCTTTGTGCCGGCTTCGAGGACCAGTTTACAAGCCTCGGGGATGAGCATGAAGAATCGGACGATGCGCTCATCGGTGACGGTGACAGGGCCACCCGCCTTGATCTGTTCGCGGAAAAGTGGTATGACGGAGCCGTTGGAGCCCAGTACGTTGCCGAAACGTGTGGTGACGAACTGTGTGCGGGCTGAGGGGCTGCCCATCTGCGAATTGGTGATGAAGCTGACCTTGTTGGTCAGGGCCGAGAAGAATGACGATACCTTTTTCTCCTTGATGGCCTGGTCGAGGCTCTGGACGTAGATCTCGCAGATGCGCTTGGAGCAACCCATGACGTTGGTGGGGTTGACGGCTTTATCGGTGGAGATCATGACGAACTTCTTGACGCCATATTTCACGGAGAGGTCGGCAATGACCTTGGTGCCATAGACATTGTTGAGGATGGCCTCTGAAGGGTTGTCCTCCATCATCGGCACGTGTTTGTAGGCCGCTGCATGGAACACGTAGTCGGGTTTGAACTCGCTGAAGATCTTCTCCATGCGGCTCTTATTGCAGATGCTGGTCACCACGGTCTGTGCAGGGATACTGGCAAACTCGTTGGCCATCAGCAGGCGTAGGTCGTGTTCGGGTGTCTCGGCCTGGTCGATGAGCATCATGGCAGAGGGTTTGAATTTCGCCACCTGACGCACGATCTCGGAACCGATGCTACCGGCAGAACCGGTGATCAGTACGCGCTTGCGTTTGAGCAGCTCCTCGACGGATTTCAGGTCGACACGGATTTCCTGTCGGGGGAGGAGCTCTTCGACGCTCACCTCACGGAGTTGTAGGGTGCCGAAGATTTCGGGTGTCATCTCCTCGCCGGAGGTCATCTCCTTGGCACCCTGGGCCATGAAGATCTTTGCACCGGCACTGATCAGTTTGTCCTGTACGGCCTGGTTCTCGCGGAACTCTTTGACACGGTAGGGCGATACGAGGATGGCTTCGATGTCGTTCTCCTTGATGACTTCGGTGAGGTCGTCGTCGACCGACCATACCTTCTCGCCCATGATCTCCTGATGCTTGGTCTTTTTGAAGTGGGAGATGAAGCCCTTGACCACGAACTTTCTGGGACGCTGGTTCTGGATGTTCTTGGCCAGGCCCACGCCTCCCTGCATCGTACCATAGATTAGGATGCGCATCGCGCGTGTATTGGAGAAGGCAACGTCGTAGAGGGTCTTGACGAAGACGCGGAGGGCCCACATCAGCAGGGTCGAGAAGACGTAGATGAGGAAGATGCTTGTGGTATTGAAATGCGCGAACAAGTGACCTGGCAGGTAGTCCATGCCGTACTGTGCCACCAGCACCAGGGCCAGTGAGACGAGGTTGCCGTAGACCACGCGCATGAGGTCGATGAAGCTCGAATAGCGCATGAAGCCGGAGTAGGTGTGGAACAGTCGGAAACCGGGGATGCTCAGCAGGACGAAGCAGAAGAGTGTATTGACTACTTGCAGCAGGTTGGCGAGCAGGCTCTCGGCATTGTTGAAAATCCAATAGGTAAGGAATCCACTGAACAAGATAAAGGAGCAGTCAATGAGAAAAATGCTCCAATAGGGCAGTGAATTCTTTGTAAAATACCAGTTTAATATCTTGTCGAATGCATTTCGCATATCTCTATCTTCTCAAAATCGGTGCAAAGGTAATATTTTTCGGGTAAAATACCAAAGATTTGGGAGTTTTTTTTTTGAATTCCTACCTGAAAGTTGTTATTCTCAAAAATAATCCGTAACTTTGACCTTAAAAATAAGGTCGAAGATAGGCTGCATTTCGGAAAAACTCAAATAAAATTTGGTAATTCACTCAATTTGCACTATCTTTGCACGCGAAATTTATTATCATACCGTATGAAGAATATTGTGATTGCAGCGGGGTATGCCACGAGGTTGGGGGAGTTGACGAAGAACTTTCCGAAGCCGTTGTTGAAGATTGGGGAGAACACGATTCTGGGGAGGATGTTGGATGATATTGATGGGATACCGGAGATAGACGAGCATGTGATTATCACGAATCATAAGTTCGCACCGATTTTCGAAGAGTGGGTTGGTGTCACACTGGGGACAGGCACTGCTGTGACATCCGATGGGGATGATGTCACAGCAGTGCCTGTCCCCAGTGTGACACGATGGAAGAAGCCCATCAGGATTGTGGATGACGGGACTGAGACGAATGATACCCGTTTAGGGGCGGTGTGTGATTTGCTGTTTGCGATGGAGAAGCTCGGGATTGATGATGATATGTTGGTGGTGGCGGCGGATAATCTGCTGTTTTTCAGTTTTCAGGAGTTTGTGGACTTTGCGAAAGAGAAGGGGACGAGTTGTATCATGTGTCATGAACAGCCTTCGATCGAGAAGTTGCAGAGGACTGGGGTTGTGGAGTTGGATGATGATTTCAGGGTGCTTGGGATGGAAGAGAAGCCTGAGGTGCCGAAGAGTCATTGGGCTGTGCCACCTTTTTATATATATATAAAGAAGGATTTGGATCTGGTGAGGCATTCTGTGGAGAATGGGTGTGGGAAGGATGCGCCGGGGAATTTGGCGCACTATATGGTGGAGCATAGTGTTCTCCATGCCTGGCCGATGAGTGCGGGGCGCTTCGATATAGGGTCGTTGGATACGTATTATGAAGCGGTTGAAAAGTTTGGAAAGAGTTGAGAGTTTAGAGTTTAGAGTTGAGAATTGAGAGTTTATGGAGTATAAGTATCATATTTTTGCGCCGTATCGGGTATGTCCGTTGGGGGCGCATGTGGATCACCAGCATGGGTTGGTGACGGGTTTTGCGATTGACAAGGGTGTGGATCTTTGGTTTAACGTCAATGATGACACACTGGGGACAGGAACTGCTGTGACATCGGATGGAAATGTCACAGCAGTTCCTGTCCCCAGTGTGACGTCCCACGTTCATTTGGAGAGTAGGACGTTTGAGGGGGTGGTGGATTTTGAGATTGACACCCCTTCGCAGGTGCGTGAGCGTCATTGGGGTGATTATGCCAGGGGTGCGAAATATGCGTTGCGGAAGCGATTTGAGTTGAAGAGGGGTATTACCGGTGTGATCCAGGGAAGTCTGCCTGTGGGTGGATTGAGTTCGAGTGCCGCTGTGTTGATTGCGTATGTGATGGCGTTTGCCAAGGCGAATGATATCACGTTGCAGCCGTTTGAGGTGGTGAAGATTGCGTCGGAGGCTGAGCGGGAGTATATCGGGTTGAATAACGGTCTGTTGGACCAGGCCTGTATCGCGTTGGGTAGGAAAGACGGGTTGTTGTTTTTGGACTGCGACTCGAACGACTGGCGGATTATCAAACGGAACCCCGAGATGCCCGATTTCGAGATCGGTATCTTTTTCAGTGGTCTGACGCGGTCGTTAGTGAATAGCGATTATAACCTGCGTGTGTACGAGTGTAAGACCGCTGCGTGGAATATGCTGGCGTATACGGAACAGCCGTTGAAGACGTTTGACAAGACGTTTTTGAGGGATATTCCCAAGAGTACGTTTGATAAGACCAGGATTGCGATGCCGGCGCGGTTTGCAAGGAGGGCTGAGCATTTTTATTCGGAGTACCGTCGGGTGAGGCAGGGTGTGACTGCTTGGGAGACGGGTAATCTGAAGTTGTTTGGAAAGTTGTCGTTTGATTCGTGTGAGTCGAGTATTCATAATTATGAGTGCGGGTCGCCGGAATTGATAGCGATTTATGAGATTATGCGTTCGCTGCCTGGTGTTTATGGCGGCAGGTTTTCTGGCGCGGGGTTCAAGGGGGCGTGTATTGCGCTTGTGGATCCGGCGTATAAGGAGGCCATTGAAAAGACGTTAACCGAAAAATATCTTGCAGAATTCCCTGAGTACGAACGCACTTTCCAGGTGTTTTGGGTGAAGCCAGACGACGGCGCCAGGTTCGTAGAAGATTAATTAACCTCACACTGGGGACAGTCGCACTGGGGACAGTCGCACTGGGGACAGGAACTGCCGTGACATCCGAGCAAGAGATGTCACGGCAGTTCCTGTCCCCAGTGTGACTAATATGTTAAAATCTGTTCAAAAACGGGCTAAATGGTCTCCGTAATATTAAAATTCTTTAATTATTTGAATATTTTTAATGAAATATTAGGAACATATCATATTATTCTATATCTTTGCAAAAAACTAAAATATTACAAAGAAAATATGACAAACATGCTACTAACTTACAATGGAAAGAGTACCTGTCTGATAATGAGAAACAGGAACAAGTATAAGTTATTCTTTATGTTAGATTGAAAGAGTGACAGTTTGAGATATCGTATACGTTAAATTATGATATATGAATATATCATACAGAAATAGTATCTGTATATCTGGAATTGTGTCATATGATTGTTATGAAGGATATTGACATATTTATTGTCCTAATGCCTTAGACGGAAGTTATTAAGGAATGTCGGGCAAACTATGATTAACACGATTTTAAAATGACTATGAGAAACCAGTTAACCTTTGAGTAGAGGCCGCCTGTGAAGGTCGCCTCTATTATTTTGCATTCTTTACGATAGAGAAACCTAGTGAAGTAATCCGTGCTATTTGTCGGATACTGCCTCCGAAATCCTTTGTTGCTTTCAGAATTGCATCTCTTTCTTTCTTGGCTAATTTTTGTAGGTCAGTAGGATGGTCAAGTCCATAGTTTGACATCAGGAATTCTTCAATCGCCTCGTCAGTGAGTTCTGTTCGTGGCATATCATAATCCAGCACACGAAGGGCTTTCTGCAAGGGTGTATATACCTGTTCCCGCAAATCCTCTAAAGGAAAGCTTTTCAGTACTGGGCTGACGGCGCAAAGATTTGAGTTCTGTCTCGGATCACCTGTAAACTCGTGCCAGCTGCTCCACTCGTATGACTCGACATCCTTACACAATGCACTTGCAACTGGGTTCTGATGGATATATCTTAGCAGTGTAAGAAAATATGCAGATGTATTTACAGGTTCGCTTTTGTAGCGGTCTTGAAAAACATGCCCGAAATGCTCGTATTTGCTATTATAATACTTCGCATATCGCTGGGCAATTTGCTTCATTATCGACGGAAGGCGTTCGCTTTTTTCGTGTACAAGCAAATGAACGTGATTTGGCATTAGACAATAGGCATAGAATGCGCAGTAAGGGGGAAGAAGTTGTCCGAGTTCGCTCTTAGGATAAATCATGTCGCTCATGATCATCAGAAATTTTCGATAATCTGAGTCATCGTCGAAAATCAGTTGACGGTTAATGCCACGTATCATCACGTGGTAAATGCCAATACTGCTTAGAATTCTGTTTTTTCTTGCCATAGTGTTATCTTTTATTGTTAACTTGGTGCAAAGATAGGCTTTTTTCCCCAATTCTCCAAATTTTTATGTTTTTTTTGTTGTTGTGTCACACTGGGGACAGGAACTGCTGTGACATCTGGTTGAGGATGTCACAGCAGTTCCTGTCCCCAGTGTGACATTAGATGGTGTTGATGTCGACGTAGCCGTGGGTGACGGCGTAGATGGTGAGGGCGGAGACGCTCTTGAGGCCGAGTTTGTCCATGATGTTTTTGCGGTGGGTGATGACGGTGGAGAGGCCGATGTTGAGTTTGTCGGCGATCTCTTTGTTGATGAAGCCTTGGACAATGAGGGACATGACTTCGATTTCGCGGTCGGAGAGGATCTTTTGTTGGAGGACCTTAGGCATGGGGGGTAGGTTCTGGCCATGGCCATGGGCGTGCTGTTCGAGCATGAGGAGTGAACGGACGAGTTCTGACTCGGGGACGTTGATACAAAGGCTGTGGAATTCGGATAGTTGTGACATCGTGTCGAGGGAGAGGGTGAGGACGATGGTCTTCTTGCGTTGTGCGAGGAAGAAGGGTTTGTTTTCGAGGACCACGTTCATTGACACGAAGTAGTGGAAGTATTGTTCGGGGTGGTTGGCCTCGAGTTCAGTAAATGAGCCAAAGGTGTCGACGGTCATAATAGGCATTAACGTCTGGAGCATTTGTTTCAGCCCCAGAGTCGCCAAAGTATTGGCATCGATGATTGCAATCTTCGGTCGATTCATTTAGTTCACACGGATTTATTATGGTCACACAGATTTCACAGATGACACAGATTTTATCACCTCCGGTGAGATCTGTGTGACCTTAAATTTTATGAGAGGAAGCCGAGGAGGGCGCCGGCAGCGACGGCGGAGCCGATGACACCAGCGACGTTCGGACCCATGGCGTGCATGAGGAGGAAGTTGTGGCGGTCGTACTCGAGGCCGAGGTTGTTGGAAATACGTGCAGCCATTGGTACGGCAGAGACACCCGCATTACCGATGAGCGGGTTGAGTTTCTTACCCTCCGGCAGGAAGAGGTTCATGATCTTGACGAAGCAGACACCCGAGGCGGTGGCAATCATGAATGCCATGGCACCGAGGGCGAAGATCTTAATGGTGTTGAAGGTCAGGAACTCGCTGGCCTGTGTGGAGCAACCCACGGTGAGACCGAGGAGCATCACCACGATATCGTTGAGGGCTGCACCAGCCGTCTTTGCCAGACGCGTGGTCTTGCCAGACTCTTTCAGCAGGTTGCCGAAGAACAGCATACCCAGCAGGGGCAGACCTGAGGGAACGATGAATGTGGTCAGCAGGAGTCCGATGATGGGGAAGAGGATGCGCTCTGTCTGCGACACCTCGCGACCCGGTTTCATCTTGATGACGCGCTCCTTATCGGTGGTGAGCAGGCGCATGATAAACGGCTGGATGACCGGTACCAGTGCCATGTAGCTATAGGCACAGACCGCGATGGCACCCATGAGGTTGGGTGAGAGCTTGGAACTCAGGAAGATGGCCGTAGGACCATCGGCACCACCGATGATGGCGATACCAGCAGCCTGAGACGGTTCGAAGCCCATGGCCAGTGCCACCATGTAAGCGCCGAAGATACCGAACTGTGCGGCTGCTCCGATGAGCATCAGTTTGGGATTTGCCAGAAGGGCTGTGAAGTCCGTCATGGCGCCGATGCCCAGGAAGATGAGCGGGGGATACCAGCCCTGTCGCACACCCTGGTAGAAGATGTTAAGTACCGAGTTGTCTTCGTAGAGTCCTATCTCCAGTCCGGCATCTGCGCGGAAGGGGATATTACCGAGGATGATACCCAGTCCGATGGGTACGAGCAACAGTGGTTCGAAGTCCTTCTTGATGGCGAGCCAGATGAAGAAGGCGCCCACTGCTATCATGATGAGGTTTCCCACTGTGGCATTGGCGAATGCCGTGTATGTGAGGAACTCATGGAAGTTCTGTATGATGAATTGTCCTAAGTCCATAGCTTATCCGATTGTCATTAAAACGGCGCCTTCCATGACGGATTCGCCCTGTTTGACGGTGATGGAGGTGACGGTGCCCTCGTATTCCGACTCGATGTTGTTCTGCATCTTCATGGCCTCGAGCACTAAAACCACATCGCCCACTTTCACTGTATCACCGATATTCACTTTAATCTCAGTAATGGTTCCGGGCAGAGGAGCTTTCACATGGGAACCTGTTCCGGCAGCCATAGGCTTGTCGGCTGCAGGAGCGGCTGCAGGAGTTACGGTTGGACGAGCCACAGGTTTTGGTGCCTCGACGTGTACCTTCTTCAGAGTACTGGTGGCGTTAATAGGCTGTTTTAACTCTACATCAAAACGTATGCCGTTGACATTCACCTTGGCCACGTTGCCTTCTACTTCTTCTATCTCTACGTCGTAATCGACGCCTTGTACTTTATATTGATACTTGTTCATATGCCTTAATGGATTTGTGGGGTTGTTGGAATATGTGGTGCATTATGCTGAGTGGGGATGACTGGGGTCGAGAAGTGGGTCATCTGACTGGACTCATCGCTCCATCCTGTTTCTTTCGATTTGATGGTGATAACGCCGCTTTCCACATCGTGGACATCGTCCTGATACTGCTTCAAAGCCATGGAGATAACCGCGATGTAGACTTCTTTGTCGATTCCTTTCGTTTTCAGACCGTCCTGTAGGATATTTCCTGTGGCGTGGGCCAGGTCGTGAGTCACCTCTACTGTCTTAGTAATGGGCTTGATGGGTTGGGCATTAACAACCTTCTTAGCTGTTTCAAGGTTGCGCATGATCAGTCCGAAGATCCAAAAGAACAAGAACAGTATGGCGAGACAGAAGAATACAATACCCATAGCCAACAGGGTAATACCAAACCCGTGAGGATCCTCGCGCTTCAGATAGGCATCTTTTGTTTCATCGGTCTTGATGAAGTTCTCAATGCCAGGGGTCACATTCTCCGCTGATTTCACGGCCCAGGTCTGTGCATTCTGACGGGCATAACTCTGATCTGCAGCAAGGGCTGGGATGCTGACAGAGTCAATCAGTTCCGTTGCATTACCATTGTAGAAACCAATCCAAAGGGGTTCCGATAGTGGAACCTGCAGTGAGAGGTGTAACTTTCCCTGTGCAGGGTTTGAGTTACAGAAGAACACAAGGTGCTGTCGCCCGCCAATCTGTGTACGGGAATCACCACTGGGGATGACACTCATACGCTTGATACGTTCCGGAACGCTCATCTGAGGATTGAGGACACTGCGGTCTGTCGTAAAGTACATACCACGTACATTGTAGGTCGTGAACGAGGTGTTTTCCAACTCGATCCAGGCCTCACGCTGTCCGAACTCATCCTCAATGCTGGCGGTGTTGTTGGTGAGCACCTCGTTGATGCGGATGTTTTTGGCACCTTGGCCGAACATCTGTGAGGAACTTGCCAGCAAAAAACCGCTAAGCAGGATTCTAATTTTATTCATTTTTTGTTTATTTGATGTATTATTATATTCTGTTCTTTATTGTCAGGCTAGTCTAACTAGCCGCAGAAGAAGAGTACGATGATCTGTGCCGTGAAAATTCGCAGGAACATAGCCAACGGATAGACTGTCGAGTAACCTAGTGCTGGAGCCTCCTTCGAACAGATGCTGTTTGAATAGGCTAGGGCAGGAGGATCGGTATAAGTACCAGCGATCATACCGGCAATGGTGAAGTAATTAAACTTGTAACGTAGACGGGCAATCGGTCCGATGATTAGGATGGGTATGATGGTGATGAGGAAACCAGTGAGGACATAGAGTAATCCGTCACCCTCGATTACCGTCTCGAAGAACCCTGCGCCTGCCTTGATACCCACTGAAGCCAAGAAAAGTACCAGACCAATCTCACGCAACATCATATTGGCGGATGTGGTGGTATAGGTGACCAGGTGGATCTTATAGCCATAGCGTCCGATGAGAATGGCAATAATCAGAGGACCACCAGCGAGACCTAATTTAACAGGAACAGGCATGCCAGGAATAGCCAGGGGGAACATACCGAAGATTAATCCGATAAAGATTCCTACAAAGATTGTGGCAATGTTGGGTGCGTCCAGACGACGCAGACTGTTGCCCATTTTGTTGGCCACACGGTCGACAGCATCCTCAGGACCTACCACCATAATGCGATCACCCACTTGTAGTGGTAGTGATGACGAAGCAAAGATGTCCATTCCATGACGGGTCACACGCGTCACATTGACACCGTGAACACTTGAGAAATGGAGTGAGGCCAGTGTTTTACCGTTTATCTTAGGATTTGTAATCAAGATACGTTTTGAAACCATCGGCTGATCCTGTTGCTCGAAGTCGATGTCGAGTTTCGGACCTATGAAGGCTGTGATGGCCTCCTGGTCAGCCTCTGCACAGACGATAAGCATCTGGTCGCCCTCGTGGAAGATGGTATCACGGTTAGGGATGCATAGTTCACCCTGATGGACCAGTCGTGACACCACGAAGTCACGGTTCAGGAAGTCGTGAACCTGTAGCAATGTCTTGCCCTCTAGGTATTTGTTGGTTACCTCTAGGTGCATCTTATAGGGTTTCTTGTTGACATTAGTTTCTTCCAATGCCTTCAACTGTTCTTCTTCTTTCTCTAATTTGATACCACAGATATACCTTATTAATATAATAGCACCGATGATACCGAGTACACCAAGGGGATATGCACAGGCATAAGCAGAGGCAATCTGCGGGGCATTGCTACCAAAAACTGTAGACAAGGCTTCGTTGGCGGCACCGAGACCAGGAGTATTGGTCACTGCACCATAAAGTGTACCTACCATCATTGGCAGATTAGCTTTGTTGCTGGTGTCGAAAAAGATATAGTAGCATGCAAACATCACTAGAATGTTCAGCAGAATAGCCGATGCTGTCAATCCATTGAGTTTAATACCCTGAGTACCAAAACTCTCGAAAAAACCAGGACCTACCTGCAGACCGATCATGAATACGAAGAGGATCAGCCCGAAGTCCTGAACGAATGTCAGAATGGAGGTAGGAGCCGTAAATCCAATATGTCCTGCCAAGATACCAGCAAACAATACAAAGGTGATTCCTAGCGAAACGCCAAAAATCTTAATTTTACCCAAATACACGCCAATGGCGATGACTATCGCATAGAGCAACGTGATATGCGCTACTGAGTCAGTCGTCGTAAAGAGGTCTTTTAACCATTGAAATGATTCCATAACAAACCAAACTTCTCTAAATCGCGTGCAAAGTTAGCGATTTTTTGCGCAATATGAGCGATTTTGTGCATATTATTTTGAATAAAAACCGATTTTTTATTTCTTTCACAATTCATTTAGCCATTTTGAATAAAAAGTTTGTATCTTTGCAGTCAATTAAGTGGAACTTAAAACAACTTATATAATAAATACATTTATGGCAAACAAAGAAAAACTCTTTACTGAGTTTACGGCGCCTACCACTCAGGAGTGGTTGGACAAGATCGAGGTCGACCTGAAGGGAGCCGACTTTCAGAAGCGCTTGGTATGGAGAACCAATGAAGGTTTTAATGTACAGCCCTTCTATCGCCGTGAAGACCTGGCGAACCTGAAAACACCCGACGCACTGCCTGGAGAATTCCCGTTTGTGCGTGGTAATCAGAAGGACTCGAATGTGTGGTATGTTCGTCAGAACATCGAAGTGAACGATGCCAAGGCCGCCAATGCGAAGGCTTTGGACATCCTGAACAAGGGTATCGACTCGCTGGGCTTTAGGATTCCCGGTAAGCTGGTGTCGGCAGCAACTATCGAGACGCTGCTTGAGGGTATTTACTGCGATTGTATCGAGGTAAACTTCGCCACTTGTCCGAAACATGCTTTGGAGTTGGCAGAGATCCTTGTGGCCTTCTTCGCTAAGAAGGGCTATGACAAGGAGAAGGTGGTTGGTTCTATCGCTTTTGACCCATTGAAGGCTATGGTGATGAAGGGCAAGGATGCCTCCTCATTGCTTGAGACGGCTCCGAAGCTCATCGAAGTGTTGAAGGATTATCCCCAGTTCCGTTGTATCACTGTGAGTACCGATGCCCTGAACAATGCCGGTGCCTATATCGCACAGGAGTTGGGTTATGCCCTGGCCTGGGGTAATGAGTATCTGCAGCAGTTGACCGATGCCGGTGTCGATGTAGACCTGGCAGCGAAGAACATCAAGTTTGACATGGGTGTGAGCGAGAATTATTTCATGGAGATCGCGAAGTTCCGTGCCGCCAGACTGTTGTGGGCCCAGATTGTGAAACAGTATGCGCCCAAGTGCGACTGTGCCTGCAAGATGATCATCAATGCCACGACGTCGACCTATAATCAGACGCTATTTGATTCGTATGTGAACCTGTTGCGTTCGCAGACCGAGGCCA
>JAEEGJ010006432.1_pt1 | contig 35236 bp, 31 predicted proteins | sample 8958761 | NCBI WGS metagenome assembly JAEEGJ01 (sample SAMN16246546, study PRJNA631951) | gut metagenome | biome: gut microbiome; feature: rumen; material: RS-attached | host: Bos | place: Iran: Karaj | collected 2018-10
ATGAACCAACACGCTACAACCAAACTCAAAAATTATGGAAACAAAAAAGACGTGGGAGTATGTCTCTCTCGCGCCTATCCCTATCATCAGGCTCTCGCATTGCCCCTTCATGAAGATAAGCAACGTAGAGCCTGCCCACGCCGTGTGATATATACACACTACGGCCACAGACAATCCCATATACACATATAACGCCAGCACAGCCACCATACCCATCGCTGGGAAAGATGTCTATACCTTATTACATTATATAAGGAAATGTTGGGTCGCAGAAGTATAAAATCAACTGCGTGACGTCTCTGTTGCATTACCGCTGCATGAAGTTTCAAATTTGCGAGATTTGATGATACAGACAGGTAACGTTCGAAAACGTCCTTTCGAGACTGGGCTTACAACTGCCCTCGGGTCTCGTTCCATCGATGTTTTTTAGACACCTGCCCACACTCGGACAGGCTGAAAAGTATCCACGCAGGCATACATTTCGGGTGCAAAGATAAGCATTTTTTCGTAACCGACAAATATTTTTAAGAAAAAAAATACATCTTTTCCTTAAATTTCTTGTTTTAAGACAAAGTAACGGGTAAAAGACAGAATAACTTTTAAAGACACAATAACAAAATAACAGAAAGATTTTTATCTAAAATTTGGATGAAATGAAAAATAGTCGTACCTTTGTCAACATGACGAACGACGAAAAGTATATGCAACGCTGTCTGCAACTGGCAGCTAACGGCATCCAGGGAGCACGGCCCAACCCGATGGTGGGGGCTGTGATAGTGGCTGAAGACCATATCATCGGTGAGGGGTATCATGTGCGCTGCGGCGAGGGTCATGCCGAGGTGAATGCCTTTGCCTCGGTGAGAGGTGAAGACGAGCGGCTGCTCACGGATGCCACCGTGTATGTCTCGCTGGAGCCGTGTGCCCACTATGGCAAGACGCCGCCCTGTGCCGACCTGATTGTGCGGAAGGGGGTGCGCCGCGTGGTGGTGGGCTGTGTCGACCCCTTTGCCGAGGTGCAGGGTCGCGGCATTGCGCGCATCCGTCAGGCTGGCATCGAGGTGACAGTGGGTGTGCTGGAACAGGAGTGCCAGTGGCTGAACCGCCGTTTCTTCACCTATCACTCGCAGCACCGCCCATACATCATCTTGAAGTGGGCCCAGACGGCCAATGGCTTTATTGATGAGGATGGCAAGGCTTTGCAGATCAGCAACGAGCAGACGCAGATGCGCTCGCACCAGCTACGGGCCGAGGAGGATGCTATCCTCGTAGGACATACCACTTATAATAGAGAGCGCCCCCAGCTGACCGTGCGCCATTGGCACGGGCCGAACCCTAAGCGCATCGTGCTGACCCACGACCGCCCCTTGCCACAGCTGATGGACGACCTGTATCAGCACGTGGTGCAGTCGCTCATTGTCGAGGGAGGCCGCCAGACTTTGGAAGCCTTCATCGAGGCCGGACTATGGGATGAGATTCGTGTGGAGACCAACCATCGGTTGCTGGTGGCCAATGGCACGCGTGCCCCTCAGTTCCCCAACCAGGCAAAAACAAAAAGCCACCAAGAATATGGTGGCAATAGTCTTGACGTGTTTGTCAAGATGTGATTACTTCCGTCCGAAGTCAGCTGGCACCTCGCCCCATTTCTTCGTCTCCCACTTGATGATAGGGTTGCGCCACTGGTGGGTCTGGAGCCACCGCTCGGCACGGGCGATAATCTGATAGAGGGGCTCCGTCTCAGGTGTGCGCTCCAGCTTGGTCTTGCACTGCCGCTTGTTCACCCAGAGGATGGCATTGTAGGAGTCGCTATAGATGGTCTTGTCGTGCAGCCCTTGTTGCTGCATCAGGGCCAAGGCATGCACGATGGCCAGAAATTCTCCGATGTTGTTGGTGCCCTTCACGGGCCCGAAATGGAAGACGCGATAGCCCGTCTGCAGGTCGATGGCCTGATACTCCATGGGGCCGGGATTGCCCGAGCAGGCTGCATCCACAGCCCACGCGTCTGCCCTTACTTCGAGGGGTAAGGGCAGTACGGTGTCGTTGCGGTAGTCGGGAGGGTTCTGCATGTGACTACATTCGCTCGGGCACCTCGATGCCTAAGAGGGCCATGCCGTTCTTCAGGATTTTAGCCACGTTGCGGGCAATGACCAGACGCGTCTGCTTCTTGCTCTCGTCCTCCTCGTTGAGGATGGAGTAGTCGTGGTAGAACTGGTTGAACACCTTGGTCAGCTCGTAGCAGTAGTTGGCAATGCCACTGGGTGAATAGTCCTTGCCAGCCTGCTCGACGGCAGCACCATATTCTGACATCTTCTGGATGAGCTCGACCTCTTTGGGGGATAGGCTAGTTGGACTAGTTAGACTAGTTGGACTAGCCGGACTAGCCTGGGCGGCTTTGCGGAGGATGGAGCGGATGCGGGCGTGGGTGTACTGGATGAAGGGGCCTGTGTTGCCGTTGAAGTCGATAGACTCCTCAGGGTTAAACAGCATATTCTTGCGGGCATCCACCTTGAGGATGAAGTATTTCAGGGCTCCCATGCCTACGATGCGGGCTATCTCCTGCTTCTCGGCTTCGCTCATGTCGGCATTCTTGCCAGCCTCGTCACTGACGCGGCGGGCATCTTCCACCATCAGCTGCATCAAGTCGTCGGCATCGACCACCGTACCTTCGCGCGACTTCATCTTGCCATTAGGCAGCTCCACCATGCCATAGCTGAAGTGTACCAGCTCCTTGCCCCACTTGAATCCGAGGCGGTCGAGCAGGATGGAGAGCACCTGGAAGTGGTAGTTCTGCTCGTTGCCTACGACATAGATCATCTTGTCGATGGGATAGTCCTGGAAGCGCATCTCGGCGGTGCCGATGTCCTGAGTCATATAGACCGAGGTGCCGTCGGAGCGGAGCAAGAGCTTCTGGTCGAGTCCCTCGTTGGTGAGGTCGGCCCATACGGAGCCGTCATCATGGCGCTCGAAGAGTCCTTTCTGCAGGCCCTCCTCCACCTTGGCCTTACCCTTCAGATAGGTCTGGCTCTCATAGTATATCTTGTCAAAGGAGACACCCATCTTCTGGTAGGTCTCGTCGAAGCCGGCATATACCCAGCTGTTCATCTTCTCCCACAGGGCACGCACCTCGGCATCGCCCTGCTCCCACTTCACCAGCATCTCGTGGGCCTCCTTGATGAGGGGAGCCTCCTGCTTGGCCTGCTCCTCATCCATACCCTGTGCAACAAGCTCCTTGACCTGCTCGCGGTAGTGCTTGTCGAAGGCCACGTAGTAGTCGCCAATGAGGTGGTCGCCCTTCTTGCCTGAGCTTTCCGGCGTCTCACCGTTGCCCCACTTCAGCCAGGCGAGCATCGACTTGCAGATGTGGATACCACGGTCGTTGACGATGTTGGTCTTCACCACGCGGTTGCCATTGGCCTGCATAATCTGAGCCAGCGACCAGCCGAGCAGGTTGTTGCGAACATGGCCCAGGTGCAGGGGCTTGTTGGTATTGGGGCTGCTATACTCAATCATCACGAGGGGAGAATCCTCCTGGACGGCCTGCTCGCCATAGTGCGGGTCGGCATCGATGGCTGCCAGCAGCTGAAGCCATGCCTCGTCGGCAATGCTCAGGTTGAGGAATCCCTTCACCACATTATACTTGCTGACGGCCGGGCAGTTGGCTACTAAGTATTCGCCCAACTCCTGGCCCGTCTGCTCAGGGCTCTTGCGGGCCATCTTAACAAAGGGGAACACCACGAGGGTGAGGCTACCCTCAAACTCACTGCGCGTCTTCTGCAGCTGAACCATCTTCTCGGGTACATCCTGCCCGTAGAGTGCCTTCACAGCAGCCTGTGCTGCCGCCATTATTTGTTGCTCAATCATCATACTCTTACAGTTATTGGCTGCAAAGGTACGAAATATAAATGAGAAATGAGGACTGCGGAAAGAGAAATTTTTGTTCAATAGGTCTGGTAGACCATATAGTAGCCGTCGGCACGGAGGGTGAACTGGTCGGCGAGGGCCTCGTTGAGGGTGCCCTGCCAGAGTTCGCGATAGGCATAGGAGTTCCATTTCAGCCCTTCCGAGCTGATGCGCATGCTGCCGAAGTTGAAGATGCTGACCTGCTGGCCTTTCACCGACGGAAAGGTACGGCAGCCCTTGGCGGGGGTGAAGATGCCGTAGTCGGTGGCTATGATGCCCTCGACACCCATATCGCGATAGTATCGCATGAGCAACGCGATGTTGCCTAAGGTATGGTCTTCGCGCCTGCCAGTGGCTGCGAGGTAGGCAATGCGGTGCCACCCCTGACTGAGACAGTAGCGGGTGGCCTTGGTCAGGTCGTTGTCGTCCTGCTCGTCTATCTGGATAAGGCGGTTGCGGAATGCCTCGGGCACCGAGTCACCGTCGCCCACCACCACTTCAGCCTGCGGATAGTGACTGACAGCCCCATCGCAGGCCACTACATGGCTGGCATGCTGCAAAATATTCAGCGGCATCTCATGGACGGGATAACCGCCATTGGCCAGGATGACGGCATCAAACTTGTTCATACGCTGAGGTATTCATCATTGTTTTCCACTTGAAGTAGCCAGCAATGGCTATGACCACATAGAGGCCGTAAAGGCCAGCCTTGAAGGGGATGCCCTTCTGCACATAGAGTATGCAGCAGACCATGTCGACCAGAATCCAGAACCACCACTGTTCGATGTATTTGCGGGCCAGGGCCCACAGTCCGACGAACGAGAGGGCATTGGTGAACGAGTCGAGCACGGGAACGGTGGAGTTGGTCCAGGTGACTAATATATAATAGGTGGCGGCCCAGGCCACGAAGAAGAATACCGTGACAGGCAGATACAGCCGGAGGGGCATGTGGGTGATGGGCAGTTCCCGCTTCTCGCCCTTGCCCCATTTCCAAGCGATGTATCCATAGATGGCTGCGATGGTGTAGTAGCAGGCCATGCCCGCGTCGCCATAGAGTCCGTGGCTCCAGTAGAGGTAGATATCCAGTGCTGGCATCACGATGCCGATGAACCACAACGCAATGCTGGCCCGATACTCGAGCCAAATGTATGCCAGCCCGAGTATCGTGGTCAGTATGTCAAGCCAATATGCCGTCAGAAACTCCATCATCTCTCACTTCTTACCTCTTACTTCTCACCTCTTAAAAGTTCACCGACAGGTGTGCCATCACATTGAACGGAGCCGAGGGAGCGAAGCCAGCCTCATACTGGTCGTGGGTATCCCAGCCTGTAGCCACGACCTTGCCGTTCTGCATGTCGAAGGCGGGGGCAGCCCAGCCGTTGTTGTCGAACTTAGCCGAGAAGAGGTTGTAGAGTGTCACTCCGACAGTGGCATCCTTCAGTCCGAACTTGGGCAGGCGGAAGTTGTACGACAGGTCGAGATTGGTAGTAAAGTGGCCATCGAGCATCATGCTCACATCTACGGGCTTGTCGTTGTCGTCGAGTGTCTGATAGCTCTTAAAACCTGTGTTGGTCATGTACTGCTCACTGATGTAGCGGCTCTGTACCGAAGCCTTAAAACCACGATAGTTGAAGGTCAGGATATTGTTCAGCAGGAAGTCGGGCGAGAAAGCCAGCGGCTGACTGCCTAAGTTGGCTACCGTGCCGTCTACCAGGTTGACAGTGATATCCTTGACACGGTTCTTCGACCAAGTAGCATTGATGTCCCAGCGGAACCAGTCGATGGGTTTCCATGCGGCCTCCAGTTCCACACCGAGGCGGTAGCTCTTGGGCATGTTGCGGGTGATGGCCTCGCCTATCTTGTCAATCTCACCCGTCAGCACAAACTGGTCCTTGTAGTCCATCCAGTAGAAGTTGGCACCTGCCGAGAAGCGCTCTGACAGGAACTTATAGCCAACCTCCAAATCGTTCAGGCGCTCCGTCTTCGGCATGGCCAGACCAGCATTATAGTTGTTTTCGAAATTGTTGCGCGTGGGCTCCTTGTGGGCGATGGCATACGAGGCATAGACCTTATGGTTCGGCGTGATGTCATAGTTGACTCCAAACTTAGGGTTGAAGAAATCATACGACTCCTTGATATTGTAGATAATACGCTTGTTTGCATCCCAGTCTATCTCGTCCGTTGGTCCGTTCATCTTGATGCCGATATGGCGGTACTGCAGGTCGACAAAAGCATTCAGGCCAGGCAGCAGGTCGTAGATCACCTTGCCGTAGATGTTGAAGTCGGTCTTCTTCGTGTTGTTGTCATAATAGCGGTGGTCGGGCAAGAGCTCGTCAACAGGGTGCTTCACCCAGGGGATGAGTCCGTAGTGGTCGCCGTCGTACTTGTTCCAGCCGCCTCCGAAGATGGCCTGCAGGTTTTGCTTGTTATTGTAGGTCAGCGAGGCCACCACACCATAGAAATGGTTATCCATCGTCTTCTTGCGCACCAGGTCGCTCTCAGCCCATGTCATGGCCTTGTCCAGATCGTATTCGAAAAGCGTGCGCTTCGACTTATACTCATTATAGTATCCGTAGCCCTTGGTATAGTGCAGGGCAGCATTCATCTTCAGCTCATTACTGATGTTCTGGTTCCAGATAAGCTGGTAGTTCTGCTGTTGATAGCTGTCTATCTGGTCATCATAGTAGTGGCGATTGCCCTGTTCATCCCAGTATTCACCACACGAGTTGTAGGTGCGGCCGTAGAGCGACTGCTCATACTTCGAGGTGTAGTTCCAGGCATGATAGGTCTCCTCCTTACCGTTAAAGGTAATGAACTTCACCACCGTATTGTCACCAAACCATCCCGCCTGCAGGAAGTAGCTGTTGAGCTTCGTCGAGGCACGGTCGAGATAGCCCTTCGAGCCAATGTCCGACAAGCGGCCCTGCAGTCCCCAGTGGCCCTTGATGAGGCCCGTGCTGAAGCGTACAGTCTCCTTATGCGAATAGTAGGAGCCGCCGCTCAGGTCGATACCCACGTATGGGGTGGCACCGATGTTCTCCGTCAGCATGTTGATGGTGGCACCAAAGGCTCCGGCTCCGTTGGTCGAGGTGCCCACACCGCGCTGAATCTGCATCGACTGCACTGAGGAGGCGAAGTCGCCCATATTGACCCAGTACAATCCGGCACTCTCGGCATCGTTCATCGGAATACCGTTGGCTGTGATATTGATGCGGGTGGGGTCGGTGCCGCGCACGCGGATGCTGGTGTAGCCAATGCCGTTGCCGGCATCGCTGGTGGTTGTCACCGAAGGGGTCAGCGAAAGCAGGTAGGGAATGTCCTGCCCGTGGTTGACAACCTTCAGCTCGTCTTTCCCTACATTGGTAAAGGCCACAGGGGTCTTCTGCGAGGCACGGACGGCTGTCACCTGCACCTCTTGCAGTTCTACACTCTTCAGTGTGTCGATGGCTTCGGCACGCCGTCCGTTACGCTCTGCTGCAACAGCCCCTACAGAGGCTCCCAACAGCAAGTAAACCATGAGTTTTCTCATTCTTTTTTCCTTATTAAATGAATAAATAAGGGGATTGTGTTTTCGATTATCCTTACTCTGTCATCCCTACGCCGGCATTACCCGTATCAGGTTCAGAAGGGTATCATCTCAGCCCGCAACCGCGAGCACCCCTTGACGAGCATTTTGCTCAAATCGGCTGCAAAGGTACATGTTTTTTACCTAACAGCCAAATATATTTGATGTTTTTTGGCGGTGTCGCAAATTATTCGTACCTTCGCACCCCGACTAAAATAGACGAATAGAAGATGACACTAAAGGATTTTTTCAAGCGCGACAGGTTTGCAGCTCTGGCTGGTGTAGAACTGCTGGATGTCAAACAAGGATATGCCCGTGCACGGATGTTGGTAACGCCAGAGCACCTGAACGGCGGTGGGGTCTGTCAGGGTGGAGCACTCTTCACCCTGGCCGATTTGGCGTGTGCAGCCGCTTTCAACAGCCACTTGGTGCTCACGTTAGGCACTTCAGCCAATATTACCTTCGTGGCCAATGTCAGCGAGGGCTATGTCTATGCTGAAGCCCGCGAGCTGGTAGACCACCCCAAGATGCCGTATGCCGAGATTCGCGTCACTGATGAGACGGGCCGGCTGCTCGCCGTCTTCACCTCCAGCGGCTATCGCAAAAAGGGAGCGGTCATCGATGCTGACCGCCCCCTATAGAAGAATGATACTTGTCACAGATGGTGCTTACACCAGCTTCGACAGGTCGGGTTCGTCGATGTAGCGCAGCTTGTTCTGGAGGATTACCTTCTCGGCCTCCTCGGCATTCTCCGTGCGGAACACCATGATGCCCTTGCCGCGCAGCAGGAAGGTGTACATATAGGCAATGCTGATGCCTGCCTCCGAGAAGGTGGCCACGGCATCGGCAGCGCGTCCAGGCTCGTCATCGAGCTCCAGGGCGAAGACGTTGCTCTGGGCCACGGCCACGCCGCCCTTCTTCAGCTCCTCGTAGGCACGAAGGGGCTCTGAACAGATGAGGCGATAGATGCCATACTCTGCAGTGTCTGCAATGGTGGAGGCCACAATCTGGATGTTGGCCTGCTTGAGAATCTGGAGCACCTTGATGAGCGTGCCCGAGCGGTTCTCGATGAAGATGGAAAGTTGATTGATAGTCATAATGATATTTACTATTTGACGATTTACTATTTACTATTTATTTTCGATTGAACCATTTAGCTATTTAGCTATTTTACTATTTAGCTATTGGTAAACCTTGCGCTTGTCAACCACACGGACAGCCTTACCCTCGCTGACGGGCAGCGTGCCCTGAGGCACGAGGCGGATGTTGGGCGTGAGCAGAATCTCGTCCTTCAGACGACGCTTGATCTCGCGCTCCAGAGCCTGCAGGGCTGCATAGTCATCAGTAGGCTGTGCCAGTTCCACATCGAGGTTCATGAAGTCATTGTCCTCACGGGTCACGAGCGTGATGAGATAATTGTTGCCCAGTTCAGGGAACTGCATCAGTATCTTCTCAATCTGGATGGGGAAGATGTTGACACCGCGCAGCACCATCATATCGTCCGAACGGCCCTTCATACGGTCAATACGTACGTGGTTGCGGCCGCAGGGACAGGTGCGGCCCAGCACGCGTGTGAGGTCGCGGGTGCGATAGCGCAGCAGGGGCATGGCCTCACGGCAGAGCGAGGTCAGCACTAATTCGCCAATCTCACCATCGGGCACTGGCTCCAGTGTCTCAGGGTCTACAATCTCAACAATGTAGTAGTCTTCCCAGAAGTGCAGGCCGTTCTGCTCGGGGCACTCGAAGCCGACACCCGGGCCGCACATCTCAGACATGCCGAATGAGTTGTAGGCCTTGACACCCATCATCTTCTCGATGCGTTGGCGCTGCTCCTCCGAATGGGGTTCGGCACCGATGGCAAGTACCTTCAGCTTGGTGTCTTTGCGTGGATTGACACCCGTCTGCTGCATCACCTCGTAAAGTCGGGTAACGTATGAGGGGATGGCATGGATGACTGTGGTGCCAAAATCCTTGATGAACTTGATTTGTCGCAACGTGTTGCCGGCAGCAGCAGGAATGGTGAGCATTCCTAAACGCTCGGCACCATACTGGAACCCCAGTCCACCCGTGAACATACCGTAGCCGGAAGTGTTCTGGAACACATCCTCAGGACGGCAGCCCACCATCCACAGGTTGCGGGCTACCTGATTGGCCCACTCGTCCAGGTCCTTCTGCGTGTGCAGGATGACAGTAGGGTTACCAGTAGTACCACTAGAAGAGTGCAGGCGAACACAGTCTCTCAGAGGTACACACGACATGCCGAAGGGGTAGGTGTCGCGCAGGTCCTGCTTGGTGGTGAAGGGCAGCTTGCGCACGTCCTTCAGGCTCTTGATGTCTTCAGGCGTGATGCCTGCTTCTTTGAACTTTTTCTGGTAGAACTCGTTTTTCATGCAGTGGCGCACAGTCTTCTGCAGGCGCTCCAACTGGAGTGCCTCAATCTGCTCGCGACTCATGGTCTCGAATTCCGGATTAAAATAATTAGATTGTTGCATGATGTTTATTTATAGTTTGCGATTGTCTATCACATGGGCGCTCTTGCCCTGGCTGCGCTCAATGGTGTTGGGGGCCTTGAGCTGCACCTTGGCCGAGATGCTGAGCACGCTCTTGAGCTTGTTCGAGAGCTTCTTCTCCAGTGCATCGACGGCAGCGGGGGTGTCGAAGATGCCAGTGAAGTGCTCCTGACGAATCTCCACCTGCACCTGCAGGGTGTCGAGGTTGTTGACGCGGTCTACGATGAGCATATAACGAGGAGCAAACTCGGGCATGGAGAGTACCACGCTCTCGACCTGTGAGGGGAATACATTGATACCACGGATGATGAGCATGTCGTCTGAACGGCCCTCAATACGTCCCATGCGGACATTGGTACGTCCGCAGTCGCACTGCCCGTCCATCAGATGGCAGAGGTCGCGGGTACGATAGCGCAGTACGGGCATACCTTCCTTGGTGAGCGTGGTGAATACCAATTCGCCAGTTTGTCCGTTGGGTAGCGGCTCCAGTGTGGTGGGGTTGATAATCTCTGGATAGAAGTGGTCTTCGTTGATGTGGCTGCCGTGCTGCATCTGGCACTCGTAGCTGACAGAGGGTCCCATCACCTCAGAGAGTCCGTAGATGTTGTACCCCTTCAGCCCCAGACGCTCCTGAATCTCTTGTCGCATCTGCTCGGTCCATGGTTCAGCACCAAAGGCACCCACGCGCAGCTTAATCTGGTCTTTGGTGATGCCCATCTTGTCCATAGTCTCGGCCAGATAGAGGGCATACGAGGGCGTGCAGGCAATACCCGTCACCCCTAAGTCGCGGATGAGCTTCAGGTGCTTCTCGGTGTTGCCTGTAGAGGCGGGCACCACCGATGCTCCTAAGTGCTCTACACCATAGTGGGCACCTAAGCCGCCCGTGAACAGTCCGTATCCATAGCTGACAGAGAAGATGTCGTCGCGTGTGACACCATAGGCTGTCAGACAGCGCGCCATACACTCGCTCCACACACCGATGTCCTTGCGGGTGTAGCCCACGATGGTGGGATTGCCCGTAGTGCCGCTGGAGGCGTGGATGCGGATGATCTCGCTCTGCGGGGCGGCCTGCAGACCAAAGGGATAGTTGTCGCGCAGGTCTTTCTTCGTGGTGAAGGGCAGCTTCTTGATGTCCTCGATGGTCTGGATGTCATCGGGCCGGATGTCCAGCTCCTGCATCTTGTTGCGGTAGAAAGGTACGTGGTGATAGACGTACTCTACAATCTTATGAAGGCGTTTGCCTTGGAGCGCGCTCATCTCGTCGCGGCTCATGCATTCTTTATTGGGATTCCAAATCATAATGTTATTTACTATTTGACGATTTACTATTTACTATTTATTTTCGATTTAGCTATTTAGTTATTTAGCTATTTACGGATTTACTGTTTTCGATTTTATTGGTAGCATTCGAAGATCTTGTTGACTGTTTGCCTGTTCATTTTCGGTGAGACAAGGCTGACGAGCCACACTACAGGGAAACCGCCTACCATCGCGATGGCTCCGCAGTTGATGGGGTTGATGGGATTGCCCAGCATCATGTTGACCACTGTGATGCCTACACCCCAGATGAAGCAGGCCCATACGCTGGCTGTGGTAACACCGCGCCAGTAGAGGCCCAGCATGAACGGTGCCAGGAAGGCTCCAGCCAGTGCGCCCCACGAGATACCCATCAGCTGGGCAATAAACGTGGGCGGATTGAGGGCTATCATCAGGGAGATGGCAATGAAGAATACAATCAGCACACGCATCACGACTACCTTGCGGGCCTCCACCTTCTCAGAGACGATGTCGTCGATAGCACCTTCCTCCACCTCGCCGGGCAGCGACTTCTTGTCGCGGTAGATGAGGTCGAGGGTCATGGTCGACGAGGATGTCAGCACCAGCGAAGCCAGGGTAGACATCGATGCCGAGAGCACCAGCAACACTACGAGGGCAATCAGAATGTCGGGCAGCGTGACGAGCATGGAAGGTACGATGCTGTCGAAGGCCAGTTTGCCGTTAGGCAGCACGGGAGGCATGCCGTACAGGCGGCCGAAACCACCGAGGAAATAGCAACCACCAGCCACGATAAGGGCGAAGATGGTGCTGATGATGGTGCCGCGACGGATGGCACTCTCATCGGTGATGGAGTAGAACTTACCTACCATCTGGGGCAGTCCCCAAGTGCCAAGGGAGGTGAGAATGACCACCCCTATCAGGTTCCAGGGATCGGGACCAAACCAGGTAGCGAAGCCGCCATTGACCGTTGGGTCGGCATCGGAGGGCATCTGAGCCAGTTTCTCCACAGCCGTGGTCAGTCCGCCTTGGGCATTGAGCACAGCCAAGATGACTGCCACAATACCGAAGAGCATGATGATGCCCTGGATGAAGTCGTTCATGGCCGTAGCTTTGTATCCGCCCAGGATGACATAGACGGCTGTCAGGATGGCCATGATGATCACGCAGTACTCATAGGGAATGCCAAAGCCCATCTCAAACAGGGTCGAGATGCCTTTGTAGACACCAGCAGTATAGGGGATGAGGAATACGAAGGCAATGATGGATGCTGCCACGCGCAGACCCTGATCCTGAAAGCGGGTGCCAAAGAAGTCAGGCATGGTGCGGCTCTCGATATGTTGGGTCATCAGCTTGGTGCGGCGGCCTAACAGTATCCAGGCCAATAGCGAGCCGATGATGGCATTGCCAATACCAATCCACGTGGACGAAAGGCCGTATTTCCAGCCAAACTGTCCGGCATAGCCCACGAAGACTACAGCAGAGAAGTACGAGGTGCCATAGGCAAAGGCAGTGAGCCAGGGACCTACCGAGCGGCCGCCCAGCACAAAGCCGTCTACACTGCTGGCCTGCTTGCGGCTATAGATGCCCACACCCAGCATAATGACGAAAAATATGATGGTTAAAAGTATCTTGATAAACATCTTTATTATTTACTATTTACGGATTTACTATTTACTATTTATTTCTTCTTGGCATAGTCTAAGCGAATCTGCATCTGCGCCATGACGGCATGGTTGGCACCATGCAGGAACTGGCCGCCTTGCGTGTAGGCACTCTTGTAGACATACTGCACCTGAAATCGGCATTTCTTGTAGAACCACCACTGTACACCTGCGATAGCCTTATGCTGGTCCATGTGCAGCGAGGTATTGAAGTTGAAGAAGTCGTAGCTTCCCACCAGGTCGACACCTTTGCCTATGGGTACATTGCCCGTGACATAGGCACCTCGACTGGTAGCATTGCCGTCTTTACCTTCCAGATATTCTCCGTGGACATTAAATTGGGGCGACTTGTAGTCGAAACCCACCGTCCAGCGGTTGCGCTTGTAGTTGTCGCCCTCCTTGATGTCAGGGTTGTAGAGCGACTCCTTGATGGCATGTCCACGACCTATCTGTCCTGTGGCCACCAGATTGAGGCCCTTGACGGGGCGGTATTCCAGACGGGCTATGAAGTCCTTCTCCTTGTTGCCGTCTTTCTTGTTGATGCCTTGTCCGTTCATCACCTGCGCCTCGTAGTAGAGCTTACCGTCATTGGTCTGGCCATAAAGCGAGAGACCGAGGTCGCGGCCATACTGCACACCCATCAGGGGGTCGCTGCCGCATCCTGTCAGGAAGGTGACAGCCTCGGAATAGACATCGATGGCCTCCATGGAAGTGGGCGACAGGGGATTCTCCAGTGACACGCCGTTCTTGAACTGTCCCAGTCGCACTGTCAGTGCCTTGTTGTTAGTGATACGGAAGTCTGTATAGTACTCCTGTACCACACTGGAGAAATCGTGCATAAATAGGAACGACCAACGGTCAGTAATCCTCGCGTTGGCCCAAAAGAGGACGCGCTTCAGTTCGAAGGTTCCTTTGTCCTCTCCACCCTGATGGGTGTAGTTAAATCCGCCATGTGCATAGCCATGCAGCTGGACTCGTTCGGTCACGTCTTTCAGCCAGTCGATGTCATCGGCCGACTGCTTTTGTTGTCCCATCGCAGCTGTGCTGCTGAACACGGCCATCAGCGTGGCCAGTGTTCCTTGAATGAAATGCTTTCGTTTCATTTGTCTTGGTTTTGTTTAGTGTCAGTATTTATTTAATGCTTACCTCTTACCTCTTAATGATTGTTTGCTTCGAAGATGGTCATGCGCTCGTCCAGCTGGGCATACTGGTGGTCCTCTATAAAAGAGGTACACACGCGTAAACCTTCTTGGTGTGAGCCAGTGGTAATCAGACAGATGGCCGATACACCGTAGTACATCAGTTCGCGGGCCAGCTCGCCGCTGGTCATGTTCTTGTAGCCTATAGTGAAGTAGAATCCGTCGGCAATAGGCTTGTCGAGGTCACGGTCGTAGACGATGTGGAAGCCGTGGCGAAGGAAGATTTCCTTCAACTTATGGGCACGGTCACCATATACCTTTACCTCCTGACGGAAGTTGTATGCCCCTTCACAGGCTGCTTTCAGCATGGCTGCCATAGCATACTGTGCCGAATGGCTTGTGCCGCTGCTGAGGGCATAGAGCATGCGGGTCGAGAACACCAGTCCGAAGGGCAGTCCCTCGTAGCGTGCCGAGAGGTCGTCATAGTGGCGGTGGAACAGCTTGTCCGAGATGCAGGTTACACCAATGCGCTCTCCGGCATAGCTAAAGGCCTTCGACCCTGAAATGAGCAGGATATAGTTGTCCGTATAATGCGCTACCGTAGGCTGGTAGGGAGCCTCAAAGGGCTTCGACAGGTCTTGACGGAAGTCCATGGCGAAGTAGGCCAGGTCTTCCATGATGATGGTGTCATATTTTGTGGCCAGTTCGCCGATAGTTTTCAGTTCCTCCTCTGTCAGGCAAATCCATGCCGGGTTGTTGGGATTCGAGTAGACAATGGCACAGATATTGCCCTTAGTCAGGTAGCTCTCCAACTTGTCACGGAGCTTGTCGCCGCGGTAGTCGTACACGTCGAAGGTCTCGTACTTCACTCCCTGCACCTGCAGTTGCATCTTCTGCACAGGGAAGCCTGGGTCGATAAACAGCACCGTGTCCTTCGTCTTGTCTGCCTGCGAGCAGGTGAGGAACGAAGCAAAAGTGCCCTGCATGCTGCCACTGACGGGCACACAGCCCTCAGGAGCAATATCGACATTGATGAAAGCCTTGACAAAACGCGAGGCTTGTTTTTTCAGTTCCGGGTAGCCCTGAATATCAGGATAGGAGTGGGCAATACCGTCCTTCAGTGATTTGATTTGGGCATCAACGCCCACCTGTGCGGCAGGCAGGCCTGGAATACCCATCTCCATTTTGATGAATTCAATGCCGCTCTCTTTCTCTGCCATTGCTGCCACCTGTTTCACCTCGCGGATAGTGGCTTTGGCGAAGTCTTGAATGCCTAACTGGGCTATCAGTCCGTCAACAATGTCCTTATTTATAGGGGTTTTCATTTTTTTCTTTCATTTATTTCGACTCGGCTTGGCCAATGGCTAATGCCTTGATGTTTGCTTCCACAATGGCCTCGCCCTTGCGGCTGAAGACGCGGCGGATGGCATCCTCCAGTTTTTCGTATTCAATGCCAAGAGCCTGCTGGGCAGCTCCTAAAAGGATGACATTGGCCGAACGGGGCACACCGGCATCCTTGGCCTTCTGCTCGATGTCGAGCATGATGACATGGGGCAGCTTGGCTAAATCGGCCTTGATGACCTCCATGTCCGGATAGTTGGGGATATTGACAAAGGGTGTCGACGAAGTGATAACCCAACCTTCCTTCTTCAGGTAGGGCAGGTAGCGGAGTGCCTCCATGGGCTCCATTGAGATGATCACGTCGGCAGAGCCCTTGGCTATCAGGTCACTGGCAATGGGCTCCGACGAGATACGCAGGTTCGACTGCACATCACCGCCGCGCTGGCTCATGCCGTGTACCTCGGCTTGCTTGATATATAGGTTCTCATTCATGGCTGCCTCGCCAATGATGGTTGCGATAGAAAGGATGCCTTGTCCTCCTACACCGCAAAGGATGATATCTGTCTTCATTTTGATTTCTTCTGCTTAAGGTGTCTTTGTAATGTCTGCATACACTCACGGCGGGGGATAATCACCGACGTGCCGTGATAGTTGATCTCGTCGCGGATGGCCTGTGTAATCTCAGGCATGTTCTTGGGTAGTGGCACTACCACCTTCAGGTGCTCATCGCTCAGTCCCAATCCGCGGCAGATGGCTTCGAACTTATTCGTTCCGGCAGAATCTTGTCCACCTGTCATGCCAGTGGTCAGGTTGTCAGAGATGATGACGGTGATGTCGGCATTCTCGTTGATGGCATCCAACAGACCCGTCATGCCGCTATGGGTGAAGGTAGAGTCACCGATGATGGCAACGGCAGGCCACTGGCCGGCATCGGCAGCACCCTTGGCCATCGTGATGCTGGCTCCCATGTCTACACATGAGTGGATGGCATGGAAGGGAGGCAGGAATCCTAAGGTATAACAGCCAATGTCACCGAAGACACGTGGATTCTCGTACTCTTTCAGCACTTCGTTCAGTGCGGCATAGACGTCGCGGTGGCCACAGCCTTGGCAGAGTGCAGGGGGGCGTGGTGCTACATCGGCACATGGGTCGAAGCATTGGTCTGTCTCCATGCCGAGTGCTTTCTTGACGATGTCAGGATTCAGCTCACCCGTACGGGGCAGGGTGCCGTCCAGCTTGCCATGCACCGTCTTCAGGTCGGCCACACCGCGAACCATGTCCTCGATGAAAGGCTGGCCTTCCTCGACAATGAGCACTTCTTTGCATTCATCCATCAGGCGGCGTACTAACTGCTTGGGCAGCGGATACTGGGATACCTTCAGGATGGGATAGGGACAACCGTTGGGGAAACACTCGCAGACATAGTTGTAGCCTATGCCGCTGGCCAGAATGCCTAACTGCTTGTCGCTGCCGTCTACATATTTATTATAGGTAGAATGGACTGCATCTGCCTCCAGCTGCACCTGCTGGGCTGTCACGATATCATTGCGCTTGCGGGCATTGGCCGGCAGCAGCACCCAGTTCTTGGCCTCTGCCTGATAGTTGAGCGCATTCTGCTGACGAGCCTCGTCAGCACATTCCACTACGGCACGGGAGTGGGCCATGCGGGTGGTGACGCGCATCAGGACAGGGAGTTTGATGCTTTCTGAGTAGTCGAAGGCCACCTTCATCATGTCATACGCCTCCTGCTGGTTGCTAGGCTCAAAGGTGGGGATGAGTGCGAACTTGCCATAGAAGCGCGAATCCTGCTCGTCCTGTGAAGAGTGCATGGAGGGGTCGTCGGCCACCAGCACAATGACACCGCCATTCACACCCGTCATTCCGCTGTTGACAAAGGGGTCGGCACAGACATTCAGTCCCACGTGCTTCATACACACCAATGCACGCTTGCCCATGAACGACATGCCCAAGGCTGCCTCCATAGCTGTCTTCTCATTGGTCGACCAGCGGCTGTGAATGCCGCGCTCCTGGGCCAGCGGATTACCTTGAATGAACTCTGTGATTTCTGTCGACGGTGTGCCGGGATAGGCATACACTCCGCTCAGTCCGGCATGAATGGCTCCTAACGCGATGGCCTCGTCGCCTAATAATAGTTTCTTCGTCATATATTGTCTTTTTGTTAGATTTTTAACCCTATTGGATTGCAAAAGTACACTTTTTTATCCAATCTAACAAATGAATGAAGAGAAAATTTGGCTTTTTGCTTACTTCTTTGTAACTTTGCGGGCAAATTAACAGTAAATTTATAATATATGGATACTATCAAGCATCTTTTTGCTCAGAAACTGATGGATATCAAAGCCATCAAGTTACAACCTAACGAACCCTTCACCTGGGCTTCGGGATGGAAGTCGCCTATTTATACAGATAATCGCAAGACGCTGGGCTTTGCCGATGTGCGCTCGTTTGTCAAGCTGGAATTGTGTCATGCCATCCAGCAGCATTTCCCTGAGGCTGAGGCTGTGGCAGGTGTTGCAACGGGGGCCATTGCCCAGGGTGCATTGGTGGCCGACGAGTTGGGCCTGCCCTATGCGTATGTTCGTCCCAAGCCCAAAGATCATGGTATGGGCAATCAGGTCGAGGGTGAGTTGAAGCAGGGAGCCAAGGTCGTAGTGGTTGAAGACCTCATTTCTACGGGAGGCTCCAGCCTGAAGGCCGTCGAGGCCCTGCGTCAGTATGGAGTCGAGGTCGTAGGCATGGTGGCTTCGTTCACCTATGGTTTCCCTGTGGCCGAGGAGGCGTTCCGTCAGGCTGGAGTGGAGCTCATCACTCTGAGCGACTATGCTGCCGTGTTGGAGCAGGCTGCCAAGACGGGCTATATCAGCGAGGCTGACAAGGCCGTGCTGGCCGAGTGGCGCAAGGATCCCTCGACATGGGGCAAGTAAATAAAAAATAGTTAATCCGTAAATAGTAAATAATCAAGGTGACAAAGTTTGAAAGTAGCGTAAAGCAGATAGGCTATCCTGTCGAAGATGTTTATCGCAACATCAGCGACCTGAGTAATTTGGAGCGTGTGCGCGACCGTGTGCCCGAGGACAAGTTGGAGAGCTTTAAGTTTGACAGCGATTCGGTAGAGGTCAGTGTGGCTCCTGTGGGAACCATTAAGCTGCGTATCATCGAGCGCGAGGAGAACAAGTGCGTCAAGTTTGAGGCCGAACAGTCGCCCCTGCCCTTCAACCTCTGGATACAGACCCTGCCCGTCAGTGCGTCTGAGAGTAAGATGAAGGTCACGGTGAAGGCCGACATCCCCTTCATGTTGAAGGGAATGGTGAGTGGTCCGCTGCAGGACGGTGTGGAAAAGATTGCCGATGCGTTGGCGCAGATACCGTTTAAATAAGAGAGGGCGGGGCTCGATATGCCGATATATCGATATCTCGAAATCTCAAAAAATCATTGCAAGAAAAAATGGCAAATAAACTCTGGGAAAAGAATTTCGAGGTGAATGCCGAGATTGAGCGCTTCACCGTCGGCCGTGACCGTGAGATGGACCTCTATCTTGCACCTTATGATGTGCTGGGTTCTATGGCCCATATCACCATGCTGGAGTCCATCGGACTGATTGGCAAGGACGAGCTGCCCTTGTTGTTGGCTGAGTTGAAAAATATCTATGCGGTGTGTCAGCGTGGCGAATTTGTGATTGAAGAGGGGGTCGAGGATGTCCACTCGCAGGTGGAGCTGATGCTCACCCGTAAGCTCGGCGATATGGGCAAGAAGATACACTCTGGCCGCTCGCGCAATGATCAGGTGCTGGTAGACCTGAAACTCTTCACCCGCCATGAGCTGATGGAAGTGGCTGAGGCTGTGAAGGTGCTCTTCGACGAACTGATTCAGAAGAGCGAACAGTATAAGCAGGTATTGATGCCGGGCTATACACACCTGCAGGTGGCCATGCCCAGCAGCTTCGGTCTGTGGTTCGGAGCCTATGCCGAGAGCCTCTGTGATGATATGCTCTTCCTGCAGGCTGCCTATAAGATGACGAACCGCAATCCCTTAGGCTCTGCTGCCGGCTATGGTTCGAGCTTCCCCTTGAACCGCCAGATGACTACCGACCTGTTGGGCTTCGATTCCATGGACTATAACGTGGTGTATGCCCAGATGGGACGCGGCAAGATGGAGCGTAATGTGGGCTTTGCCCTCGCCACTATTGCCGGCACATTGGCAAAACTGGCTTTCGATGCCTGCCTGTTCAATTCGCAGAACTTCTCGTTCGTCCGCCTGCCCAAGGAGTGTACTACGGGTTCCAGCATCATGCCGCACAAGAAGAATCCTGATGTCTTCGAGCTCATCCGTGCTAAGTGCAACAAACTGCAGGCACTGCCCCAGCAGGTGACGCTCATCATGAACAACCTGCCTGTCGGCTACTTCCGCGACCTGCAGATTATCAAGGAGGTGTTCCTGCCTGCCTTCGACGAGCTGAAAGACTGCCTGCAGATGGCGGCTTATATCATCAACAAGATAGAGGTGCGCGAGGACATTCTCGACAATCCCCTATACGACCCGATGTTCTCCGTCGAGACGGTGAACAAGCTCGCTGCGGAGGGTTTACCCTTCCGCGATGCCTACCGCCAGGTTGGCCTGGAGATAGAGGCCGGCACCTTCCGCCCAGACAAGAATATCCATCACACCCACGAAGGCTCCATCGGCAACCTCTGTAACGACCGCATTGAGGCCCTGATGACCACAGTGCTTGAAGGCTTCTCCTTCGAGCGGGTGAAGAATGCCGAAAAGGAGCTGCTGCGATGAGAGTACACCATCTGCTTGCTATTGCCGTAACGGCTCTCATGCTTGCCGCCTGTCAGGCCGAGGGGGAATATTCCACCTGGCCCTGTCGCTTCGGCTATGATAATTCCATCCATCAGGACCCGGCATTGGCGACTGCCATGAATGCTAATTCCCGTGGCGTGTTCTGCCGTATTACTGAGGATGGGCTATACTATGTCTTCCAGAACAATCAGAACATAACCTCACGGCAGCCCAAGTCGGAAATGGAGAAACTGGCGAACCAGATACTGGGGCTTAATAATGGTATCATCGTCGGGTTCCAGACTTTCAATGAGACGCCGAACGGTGGTTTTGTGGGATATGATGTGCAATGCCCCAACTGTGTGCGTCGTGAGAACAACACCCTCAACCCCAAGTTTGCTGTTTCCGTAGGGTCTGATGGTATTGCCAAATGCAGCAAATGTGGCAAGAAGTACGACCTGAACAATGGTGGAATCATTCAAAATGGCGAGGAGGGCGATGTGGGATTGCAGAAGTATTTAGCCACTACAACAGGACCTTATGGCTATGTCTTTGTAGGTACAAAGCGATAAAAAACAAAAGAAAATGCATTGCGTAAGTAAATTTTTCACTTTTCACTTTTCGCTTTACACTTTTTTTTGTACCTTTGCAACCGGTTTTTAAGATACCAAGGTCGCCGCGATGGTGGAATGGTAGACACGAGGGACTTAAAATCCCTTGGCCATAACGGCTGTGCGGGTTCGAGTCCCGCTCGCGGCACAAGACGCTCGTTTGAGCGAGAGCGGCTCTTAATGAGAGTCCCGCTCGCGGCACAAAGGGGAGCATTCAAATGCTCTCCTTTTTTTGTTATCAGCTATGCGTCGTTTTATGAAGGTAGATGACAGGCATTACCCATACTTGTCCCATACTCCAGGGTATGGCATGTGTATGGTATGTGTATGGCATGTACCTGTCTGAACCCTGCCTAAAGCGATGCTAAAAACCTTATTTCATGTTGCGTGGATGGTGCTCCAAAATCTGCTGTCGGAGGGTCGACATATCGATATGGGTATAGATTTCGGTGGTGCCGATAGACTCGTGTCCCAACATGGCCTGAATAGCACGCAGGTCGGCACCTCCCTCCAAGAGTGCCGTGGCAAACGAGTGCCGAAGGGTATGGGGCGAGATGGTCTTCTGGATGCCGGCAAGGATGGCTTGCTGCTTGATCATGATGAGAATCATGACACGTGTCAGATGGGCCCCGCGACGGTTCAGAAACACATAGTCTTCTTCTCCGGGCTTGATTTTCATGAGGTTACGGTCAACAAACCAGTTCTGCAGCTCCCTGATAGCTTTGGGCGAGATGGGCACCAAGCGCTCCTTACTCCCCTTGCCGAAGACTCGGATATACTGTTCGCTCAGATAGAGGTTTGACAGTTTCAGGTTCACCAGTTCACTGACGCGCAGGCCACAGCTGAACAGCACTTCGATGATGGCTCGGTTGCGTTGTCCCTCCCATTTGGAGAGGTCGATGCTATTCTCCAGGGCATCCACCTCGTCGGCAGACAATACTTCGGGCAGGTGCTCGCCTAATACGGGCGATTCCAGCAGTTCTGAGGGGTCGTCATCACGATAGCCGTCCAGTTGTAGGAAACGAAAGAAAGAGCGCACACCGCTCAGGATGCGGCACTGCGAGCGGGGATGGATGCCGATATCGTGCAGACCGGCTGCAAAATGTTGCAGGTCTGCCAGTTGCACATCCAAGACGTGCTTCCCCTCTTGCTCCAGATAAAGGAGCAGCTTCTCTAAATCGCGACGGTAGGCTTCCAGCGTGTGGACGGAATAGCCGCGTTGCAATTTCAGGTATCTTTGGTATGCCCGCACAATATTTGCCTCTGTTTTCTTGTCAGTTTCCATTTTATTTCGTACTTTTGCCTGCAAAAGTAATAAAAATATTCGAGATATGAAAATACAAATCATCAACGGACCCAATCTCAATCTCCTGGGTACGCGCGAACCGGGCATCTACGGCTCTTCGTCGTTCGACCAGTATCTGCCCCAGTTGCAGGCTCGTTACCCGGACATCGAGATTTTCTATTATCAGAGTAATATCGAGGGTGAACTGATTAACAAGATGCAAGAGGTAGGTTTCAGCTACGATGGCATCGTACTCAATGCCGGAGCCTATACCCATACCTCTGTGGCACTCCACGACTGCATCCGCTCACTGAAGTGTCCCGTCATCGAGGTGCATATTTCCAATGTTCACCAGCGCGAGGAGTTCCGCCACCATTCCTTTATCTCGTCGGCTTGCAAGGGGGTTATCTGCGGATTCGGACTGGACTCTTACCGTCTTGCCATCGAAGCATTGAAATGACCCTCGACGAATACATAGAGCGGCACATTGAGCCAGAGCCAGAATACCTGTATCGGCTTTGGCGGGCAACCCATATCCACATGCTTCATGGGCGCATGGCCTCAGGTCATCTGCAAGGGCGGCTGCTGAAGATGCTCGTGAGCATGATCAGGCCTAAGAATATCTTAGAAGTGGGCACATTCAGCGGCTATTCGGCCATTTGTCTGGCAGAAGGACTGGAGGAGGGTGGTATGGTCTATACTTTCGAAATCAATGACGAACAGGAGGATTTCACCCGTCCTTGGATAGAACAGTCGCCCGTCAGTGACAAGATACGCTTCATCATCGGTGATGCGATTACCGAGGCTCCCAAACTGGGTTTCACTTTCGATATGGCATTTATCGATGGGGACAAGCGCACCTATCGTGATACCTACGAGATGGCACTCTCCGTCTTGCGGCCTGGTGGCTTTATCCTGGCTGACAATACGCTCTGGGATGGTCATGTGGTAGACCGTTCGTATGACCGCGACCCGCAGACACAGGGCATCGAGACCTTCAATGATTACGTGATGAATGACAGCCGTGTGGAGCAGGTTATTCTGCCATTACGTGACGGATTGACGCTAATTCGTAAGCAGAAATGAAGATTTTTGGCTAAAAAGTTGCAGGTTTCAATAAAAATCCGTACTTTTGCTTACAAATTGTAAACTATCAACTCGAAGCAATGGATAAAATAGACAATCTTGATAAAAAGATACTCAGTATCTTGTCTAAGAATGCGCGCATCCCTTTCAAGGACGTAGCGGCAGAGTGCAATGTGTCGCGGGCTGCCATCCATCAGCGCGTACAGCATCTGATAGAGGGCGATGTCATTATGGGTAGCGGTTTTGATGTGAATCCCAAGAGTTTGGGATATTCTACCTGTACCTATGTGGGCATCACGCTTGAACGCGGCAATATGTATAAGGATGTGGTAGAGCGGCTGCTTCAGATACCCGAAATCGTGGAATGTCACTTTACCACCGGACCCTACACCATGCTGGTCAAGCTTTATGCACGCGACAATGAGCAGCTGATGCACTTGCTGAATGGACGCTTGCAGGATATTCCCGGCGTGGTGGCTACCGAGACCCTGATCTCGCTGGAGCAGAGCATTAAGCGTGAGATTCCTGTTACCATAGACGAATAAACGTATGACAAACCGTTTCGACTGGTCATCGCAACTGGAACCTGTCTATCATTCGTTTCCTGAGGCCGCTCACAAACCAGTGATTGGCATCACGGGAAATTATGAGGATGAGACCTGTAAGCTGGGCGAAGGCTATTATAAGTCCGTTTGGCTGGCGGGGGGCATACCCGTTATCATTCCGCCCTTGACGGATACTGATGCCATCATCAATACCTTGGAGCATATCGACGGACTGTTGCTGAGCGGCGGAGCCGACCTGAATCCTCTTTATGTCGGCGAGGAGCCGTCACCACGGTTGGGAGGCATCAATGCTGAGCGCGATCTGCCGGAATTGCTGATTACGCGGTTGGCCTACAACCGCCAGATTCCCATATTGGGTATTTGTCGGGGCATTCAGACTTTGACGGTTGCCTTGGGCGGAAAGGTGCATCAGGACATCTCGGATATAGCCAAGGTCAAGCATTCCCAGGATGCCCGCCGCTCCGAAGCCACCCATAGCGTAGTGCTTGAGCCGGATTCCATCCTATATCATATCTATAAGGACTCTTCTCAACCCTCATTGCGAAGCCACACTCTCGAAGAGAGAACTCTCTACGTCAACTCTTTCCATCACCAGGCGGTATCCGACCCCGGCGACCATCTGCTGGTGACGGCGCGTTCTGCTGATGGGATCATCGAAGCTGTCGAGAGCAACGAGTATAAGAGTATTCTGGGAGTCCAGTGGCATCCTGAATGTCTCTCTGAAGAGGAGCGTTGTCCCATCTTCCAGTGGCTCATTCGCGAAGCCGCCGGATATCGGGCTGCCTGTGACCTCCATCAGCGTGTGCTCACCCTTGACAGCCATTGCGACACCCCGATGTTCTTTCCGCAGGGAGTGGACTTCGGCTCGCGCGACCCGAAGATACTGGTCGACTTGCATAAGATGAGCGAAGGCCATCAAGATGCAACTATCATGGTTGCCTATCTGCCACAGCCCCAACCGGGGGAGTCCTTCCAGTCGAAGGTCGACTTCAAGGTGGAGGGGCCCACTGCTTATGCCGACCTCATCTTCGACAAGATAGAGGCGATAGCAGCTGATCATCAGCCATATCTTGGCATTGCCCGTACACCTGCCGACCTTTATGCCAACAAGCAGCAGGGCCGTAAAAGCATCATGCTGGGTATCGAGAATGGTTTGGCCATCAACGGACAACTGGACAATCTGTTGCACTTTGCCCAGCGAGGCATCGTGTATATGACTCTTTGCCACAATGGTGACAACGATATCTGCGATTCGGCACGGGGCAGCCATACGCATCATGGAGTGAGCGATTTCGGCCAGCAGGTCATCCGCGAGATGAACCGGCTGGGCATCATGGTCGACCTGAGTCATGCCAGCGAGAAGAGCTTCTACGATGCTCTTGCCATCAGTCAACAGCCTATCGTTTGCAGTCATAGCAGTTGCCGCGCACTCTGTGATCATCCGCGCAACTTGACGGACGACCAGATGCGGGCTTTAGCCGACAAGGGCGGAGTGATGCAGGTCACTATGTATCATGGCTTCCTCGTCAAGGATGCGGAGGCTACGGTGCTCGATGCTTTGCAACACCTGGAGCATGCTGTCCAGGTGATGGGTATCGACCATGTAGGCATAGGTACCGACTTCGACGGTGACGGTGGCATCCGTGGGCTTGCCAGCTCTTCGGAGTTGCTGAACTTCACCCGTCAGCTGATGGCACGCCGCTATTCCGAGAGCGATATTGAAAAGATTTGGGGAGGAAACTTCCTCCGTGTGATGAACTTAGTACAGCAGTCACGAAAATGAAGCAACCACTCATCTATATCCTCAGTATAGTCTGCGCCTTGTGCGCATGTAGCACCACCAAGAAGGGCCAGCAGCAGGAGACCCAGACAGCAGTCAGCATCGAGTTCAATGCCGACTCTGCCTATGCCTTCTGTGCAGCACAGTGTGCCTTTGGTCCCCGTACCATGAACAGCGAGGCCCACGAGCAGTGTGCCCAGTGGATTCAGCAGCAGTTCCAGCGGTACGGCTATCAGGTATCCCTGCAAAAGGCCGACCTGCGAGGCTACGATGGCACCATCCTTCATGCCACCAACATCATCGCCTCCTCGCCCGCCTCTTCACAGTATGTTGCGACTGAGTCGCGACCCTCCGCGTCAGCTGAGTCCCTCCCTCGCATTCTCATCTGCGCCCACTGGGACAGCCGTCCCTGGGCAGACAACGATCCCGATTCCGCCAACTGGCGGAAGCCCGTGATGGCAGCCAACGATGGTGCCTCTGGTGTCGCTGTCATGTTGGAGTTGGCTCGTATCTTGCAGCAATATGACTCAGCCCGTGTAGCGGTCGATTTCATCTGCTTTGATGCCGAGGACTGGGGTGTTCCCCAATGGAGCGAAGAGGTCGATGCCGACTCATGGGCATTAGGGGCTCAGTATTGGGCTTCAACTGTCACCTCTCATTGCGAAGCCACACTCGCAAAGCGAGAACTGTCACCTGTCAACTACTCCTACGCCATCCTCCTCGATATGGTAGGCGGTCAGGGTGCCAAGTTCTATCAGGAATATTACTCCAAGCAATATGCGAAGGCCATTGTTGACAAAGTATGGCAGGCAGCCTCCGCTGCAGGCTATGGCAGTTTCTTCCCCACGATGGATGGAGGGGGTGTCACCGATGACCATATCCCCGTCAACGAGAAGGCGCATATCCCTTGTATTGATATCATCAATTACTATCCCGATTGTGAGCAGAGTTCCTTCGGTCCTACCTGGCATACCGTCAGCGACGATATGCAGCATATAGACCGCAATACGCTCAAGGCCGTAGGACAGACATTGGTGCAACTGATTTATTCCGAATAGCGTATGTGGTCCCTTCTTCTCCTATCTGCCCTTTTCCCGTCTGTTGCGACTCCGTCGCAACCCTCCGCGCCCGCCTCCCTTTCGGTCTCCGCCTCCTCTTCATCCGCCTCTTCACAGTATGTTGCGACTCCGTCGCAACCCTCCGTCCCCGATTCCCTCAATATGGACAGCCCCACCTTCGTCCCTACGGTCAAGGTCGGTAAGGTCTTCGAGGGAGGCGACAGCATCCAGTATATGGAGATGAACAATGTCTATGTGTTTCCCCCCGTTGCCTTCAGCAGCAAGAAGCAGGCCAATGCCTATATGCGCTTGGTCAAGAATGTCAAGAAGGTGCTACCCATAGCCAAGGAGGCCAATATGATCATGATGGAAACCGCAGAGTTCCTGGAGACACTACCCGACAAGAAGGCCAAAGACGAGCACATCAAGCGCGTCGAGAAGAGCATCATGAAGGAATACAAGCCGAAAATGAAGAAGCTCACCTACTCGCAGGGCAAGCTGCTTATCAAGCTCATCTACCGCGAGAGCCATTCTTCCGGCTATGAGCTGATACAGGCTTTCCTCGGCCCTGTTCGTGCAGGCTTTTATCAGGCTTTCGCATGGGCTTTCGGAGCCTCCCTGAAGAAGCAATATGATCCAGAGGGTGTGGATCGTCTGACCGAGCGCGTTGTGCTGATGGTGGAGGCTGGTCAGTTATGAGCCGTTTCCTAATCTTCCTTCTCCTCCTCACCCAGTCTGTTGCGACCATGTCGCAACCCTCCGACTCCGTCTCCAGCTCCTCCTCCGCTCCCTCTTCCCCGTATGTTGCGACTCTGTCGCAACCCTCCGACCCTGTCTCCAGCTCCTCCTCCGCACCCTCTTCACCGTATGTTGCGACTGAGTCGCAACCCTCCTGGGAGCAGTTGTTCCGCGACTGGCTGACCACCGAGGATGCCGATTACAGCGAAGAAACCTTCGAACTGCTGTCCACCATTGCCGACAACAAGCTGAACCTGAACCAGACCACCCGTGAGCAGCTGGAACAGCTGCCTTTCCTTTCCGCCCAGCAGATAGAGGAGCTCATCGCCTATCTCGACCGATACAAACCCATGCGTACGCTCAACGAGCTCCTGATGATCGAAAGCCTCGACTGGGATACCCGCCGCCTGCTGGCTTGTTTTGTCTACTGTGGTTCAGAAGCCGCTGCCCAGCCTTCTTTCCGGCGGCTATCCACCATGCTTAGGGAGGGCCGCCATAGCCTCATGGCTACAGTCAGGATACCGATGTATCAGCGCAAGGGCGACCAGAACGGCTATGCCGGCTACCGCTATCGTCATGACCTGCGCTATCAGTTCAACTACCGCAACCGTCTCAAGTTTGGCTTGACGGGAGCACAGGATGCCGGAGAGCCTTTCTTCTCCAACAAGAACACGCTGGGCTACGACCATTACTCCTATTATTTCCAGTTGCGCGATATAGGCCGTCTGGAGGAACTGAATCTGGGCATGTATCGCGTGCAGTTAGGCATGGGACTCATCATGAACACCGGCTTCCACATGGGTAAGTTGTCCATGCTCCAGTCTCAGGGACGAAGCCGCCATGTGCTCACTGCCCATACCTCCCGTTCTGCCAGTGGCTATCTCAACGGAGCAGCAGCCACCTGGCGCTTTCAGGATTCCTGGCGGCTGACGGCATTCGCCTCCTATCGGCCATTGGATGCCACCCTCAATACGGATGCCACCGTGCGCACCATTGTCCGCGATGGCTATCACCGCACCTCCAACGAGCTCGCAAAGAAGAACAATACCCATCTCCTCGACCTGGGCTTCCGCCTGGCATGGAGGCAGTCGCTGTTCGGCGGGCTGGCTGCGGTGTCTCTCAATGCGCTCTATTCCCATTTCGACCGCCGCCTCATGCCAACAGGCACCCTCTCCTCTTCCTCCTCGTCTTCCTCTTCATCGTATGTTGCGACTGAGTCGCAATCCTCCTCCTCCCAGCCTTACCGCCGGTATGCCCTCGCCGGCAACGACTTCCTCCATACCAGCCTCGACTACAGTTTTACCAACTACCGTCTCTCTTTTTCCGGCGAGACGGCCGTCAGCCGCAACGGAGCCTTCGCTGCCGTGCATACCTTCAGCTATCGGCTCTCCGACCAGTGGTCTCTGATGCTCCTCCACCGTTATTACGACAAGCGCTATGCTGCCTTTCATGCCTATTCCTTCAGCGAGGGCGGTGCCACACAGAACGAGCACGGTATCTATCTCGGTGCCTCTTGGGCACCCTCGCGCACCACACTGATAAAGGCCTATGCCGACTATGCCCATTTCCCTTGGGCGCGCTATCAGGTCAGCATCCCCAGCGATGCCTTCGATGCGATGCTCCTTGCGCGTACATTATTATATAATAGGGTCACAGTCGAGGGGCGCTATCGGTTCCACCTGCGACAACTGGACAACAGTCAGCAGCACTTCCTGCTGAACCGTTACGAGCATCGTGCCCGTCTCCGCCTAACCCTCCCCCTGATATCCCCCCCAACCACCTCTCAACTCTCCACTCTCACCTCTCCACTCTCAACTACCACCCAGGCTGATGCCGCACTTATCGACCATCGGACTGCCCGTTCACGGGGACTGATGTTGAGCCAGCAAGTCGAATGGAAGCACCGCTGGCTGCAACTGAATGCCGGCATCTCATGGTTTCATACCGATGACTATGACAGCCGCCTCTATCAGTACGAGCCCTCTGTGCGCTACGACTTCTCCTTTCCTATGTATTACGGTCATGGCCTTCGCTATTCCCTGATGGCGCGTGCCGAGTGGGGCCGCTACCTGTTGGCCGCAAAAATCGGCACGACCAATTATTTTGATCGTGCCGTCATCTCCAGTGGCTTGCAGCAGATTGACCGTTCGTCTATGACCGACCTCCTGCTTCAGGTCTTTGTTCGCCTGTAGCCTTTATATAAAGTCGTCACCGTATTTCATTTGCACCTCGTTCACATATTTCCGCACCAGGGCAGACGAGTCTCCCTTCTTGCAGATGAGCAGCACGTTGTCCTCCTCTGCCACTATATATCCGTCCAGGCCGTTGATGACTCCTAACCGCCCTTTCGGCAGCTTGATGACATTGTTGTGCGAGTCCTCCGTCATCACCTCCGAGTCGATAATCACATTGTCACCTACACTCTTGCTCTTACACTCGTAGATGGCATGCCATGTGCCTAAGTCAGCCCATCCGAAGTCACACTTCATCACACATACGTTCTCGCAGCGCTCCAGCACACCCTGATCGATGCTCAGGTTAGGATAGGAAGGATAGTATTCGTTCACGAAAGCCATCTCCTGCTCGATGGTATAGTTGCTCAGGTGCTGGTCGAAGCGTCCTAACACATCAGGGAACAGCCGGCGGAAGCAGTCGTTCAGATAGCGTGCATTCGAGAAGATCAGCCCCGTGTTCCACAGAAACTCCCCGCTGTCCATAAACATCTGTGCAAAGTCGCGCTCAGGTTTCTCCGTAAACGACTGCACCTCGTAGACATCAGGAGTCTCCAACGGGTCGCCTTTCTGTATGTATCCGTAGCCAGGTTCCGGACGGGTAGGTTCCACACCCATCGACAGCAGCATGTCGTGGTGGTTGACGAAGTCGAAAGCCTCCTCGGTATTACGGTAGAAAGCCTCCTCGTTCAGCACAAACTGGTCCGAGGGTGTAATCACCACGCAGGCATTCTGGTTCCGGCGGCATACTCGCATGTCAGCCCAGGCCACGCTGGGACCCGTACCTCGGTTCACGGGCTCCACCATCAGGTTCTCCTCATGCAGGTCCTCCAACTGCTCCCTCACGATGGGAGCATATTCGCGGTTGGTACAGACGAAGATATTCTCTTTGGGCAGTATTTTCGAAAAGCGGTCAAAAGTCTGTTGTAGCTGTGTCCGTCCCACACCAAAGAAGTCTAAGAATTGTTTCGGACGGTGCTCGCGACTGCAAGGCCAAAGCCTGCGCCCCTTGCCGCCAGCCAGAATAATGCAATAGCTCTGCTCATTAGGTTTCATCATATTCATAGATAAGCGTTAGTTTTCGTCCGCTAAGATACAAAAAATATCCCGAATCAGCAAAAAAATCATCATTCTTTTAAAAAATCTTCATGCTTCATGCGTCATTCTTAATTTTTCTTTGTATCTTTGCACCCGCAAAAGCCCAGATGGCGGAATCGGTAGACGCGCTGGTCTCAAACACCAGTGGGGAAACCCATCCCGGTTCGAGCCCGGGTCTGGGTACGCAAGGCTCAAAAGCGGAAGTGCTGTAACTTTAACAGGTTACAGCACTTGTTATTATGTTACTCTGTCTTTAAAAGTTATTGTGTCTTTTAGCCGTTACTTTGTCTTAAAACAAGAAATTTAAGGAAAAGATGTATTTTTTTCTTAAAAATATTTGTCGGTTACGAAAAAATGCTTATCTTTGCACCCGAAATGTATGCCTGCGTGGATACTTTTCAGCCTGTCCGAGTGTGGGCGGGCCTATAAAAAACATCGATGGAACGAGACCCGAGGGCAGTTGTAAGCCCAGTCTCGAAAGGACGTTTTCGAAACGTTACTGTCTGTTCTAATCAAATCTCGCAAATTTGAAACTTCGTACAGCGGTAATGCAACAAGAGACGTCACGCAGTTGATTTTATACTTCTGCGACCCAACATTTCCTTATATTATATAATAAGGTATAGACGCTTTTCCCAGCGATGGGCATGGTGGCTGTGCTCGATTTATGGTGTATATGGGATTGTCTGTGGCCGTAGTGTATATATCACACGGCGTGGGCAGGCTCAAGGTTGCTTATCTTTACGAAGGGGCAATGCGAGAGCCTGATTAGAAGGGATAGGCGCGGAGAGACATACTCCCACGTCTTTTTTGTTTCCATAATTTTTGAGTTTGGTTGTAGCGTGTTGGTTCATACATCAGCCATCATCCATCAGCCATCTTACGTTCGGACAGTTTGGGGATGACTGGCCTGCACTTCATTGTGCCCCTAAACTTCGAGAGAAAGTAAATTAACAATATTCAAAAATTCATTTATTAACAATTAAATTCAAACAAAAAATGATGAACAAAAAAGATTTGAAATTCTACGAGGCTCCCGCCTGCGAGGTCGTGGAGCTGGAAGTTGAGGCCGCTCTGCTTGCAGGTAGCGGTAGCAATGGCGGCGCCGAGAATATTGGCGGCGAAGGCATGGGCGACGAAGAGTAATAATGTTAATCCTATTATTTATTTAAACCTAAGAAAAAATGAAAAATTTATTAAAGTTCACAGCAGTTGTTGCTGCATGCACTTTCGCAAGTTGTTCTAACGACTTGAGCGAGCTCAGCAACACCGATCAGCCAACCGCAGCTAACGAGCTTAAGATCGTGGCTGAGGAAATGGGTGGTGGTAGCCTTACACGTACAGCCTACGTTAGTGAAAGTAAGAATGACCGTGTTTGGCAGGAGTCCGACAAATTCCAGGTGTTTGGACCTGAGATTGTTGGTAAGTACGACTACTACAAGTACAAGAAGTCGACGAACAAGTTCGAGCTTGACGGTACGAAAGACCTTGCAGAGGCTTCATACGTAGGTTTCCCTGCAGAAAATATCGTAGGACAAAACTGGGTAAAGGAAGACGGCGCAGGCTATATCACCTTTAGCATACCTGGTACTCTCAATTACGATGAAGTATCAGGAACCTCTCCTGTTGCCTATATCAGTAATCTGCCTCTTTGGGGTACAGCAAAGAACGATGGAGAGGGCATTCAGGCTGATGTATATTTCCTCACCTCTATCATCAAGGTTTATCTGACGAACGCACTGAACAATGCTTCAAAGGTTCGCGTTCGGGCTTGGAATAATATTGAGGGAACTGATGATGCAATGATTTCTGGTGTGTCTACAGTTAAGGTATCTGAGAAAAATGTAGCACTTTCTCCAAGTGTAGTTCAGCTTGCTAATCCTGAATGGGGGGGATCCAACACGATTACCGTTAACCTTGGCGACTTGGAAGGAAAGGCAACGAACTCTGTTGTTTATATTCCGCTGATTGCCGGATACTATGGCAAGGTGACGATAGAATATTATGATATTGTAGCAGGTACATGGAAAGTAATTCGTACTTACCTCGACAAGACCTTCAATCGCGGCACTCCTTACGGAAGCGGCAATGAAAAGGTATTTGACGTTAACGTATCTTCAACTTATGAGTTGAACACTATTCTTGCAAATATGGCATCATCTGCTTCAGGTGAGGTTGAGTTAGGTGTACAGAATCCAATTTACAGCGTCGGAGGAGGTCTGACTGTGCCTGCTATGAAGAATGTTACAAAGCTGACGCTGAATATTCCTGACTTTAATGCATCAGGCGCTAACCTTACTGTTGATGGTGACTTCGCTGGAACATTGGTACTGAATCCTGCTGCTCAGACATCCTTAGGTGACTTGGACATCCGTACCAAGAACGCTAATGTCGTAATTGGTGGTGACTGGACAAATAGTGATCTCTACTTCACTTATGCCAAGAACGTTCAGTTCGGTGGATTGTTAGATGAAAACGAGGATGAAATTGCTGTGGACTACAGCAGTAAGAACATCACCCTCGCAGCAGCTGTAGAAGGTGTAACCGTAGCAGAGAAAGCAAAAGTAGGCGCACTTACACTTGGCACCAATCATAAGGCTGCTGAGGTGAAAGTGCTCGGTACATCTGGTAACATTACAGTTGATGAATCGGAACTCCAGAATGCTACGGCTGTTAAGGTTGCAGGTACTGCTGGCGCTATTACCATCAACGGTGCAGAGAATGCTGCAACTGTCGAGTTGTCAGGTACTGCCACATCTATCACAAACAACGGTAAAGGTGCTATCACCATCTCTGGTAATCCTGTATATGGAGATGCAGGTCAAAAGGTTGGTAATGTTGCAACAAAAGGTGATGTAACAATCAACCTCGCAAACGAAGGTGTTGCTATTGCTGGTACAACAGGTCTGACCTTCAACGCTCCTGCAACATTCACTCTGACTCAAGGTTATGTTAAGGCTATCACTATTGATGCTGGTGCCGATAAGACTGTAACATGTACGTTGGGCAATGGCTATGTAACTCTGCCAAAACCGACTCTTACTACCGGCAAATTCACAGTATCTAACGTTCCTACATGGAATGGTAAGAAAATTGGCGATAGCTTCAAATCAAGTTCACAAAAGAATGCTATTAAAACGGCATTGGGGCTGGCTTCTTTCCCATCAACAAACTGGGATTCCTATAAAGATGATGCTACAGCTGTTTACACACCAATTGGTTTGGCAATGAATGCTGGTGAATTCAAACTGGCCAACGACATCGACCTGAACAATCAGGCATGGACTCCTACAGCATCTACTGATGATATCGATGGTAACAAAAAGACTATCAAGAACATTAAAGTTGCCGTTCCTGGTGATGGTACAGCTGCTGCCGCAAATGCTGGTCTTGGCCTGTTTACAACTCTTGCACACAATGTTACAAACCTGACTCTTGACGGCGTGACCATTGAGGCTGCTCCTTACAAGGTAGGTAGTGCTACCGCTAAGAGCGTCGTATCAAACATCGGTGCTCTGGCTGGTCAGCTCATTGCTGCAAAGGAAATTAAGTACGTGACCATTAAGAACATCAAACTCAGCTCAAGCAATGGCGGTGGCGTTATCGGTGGTGTCATCGGTACCAACACTTATGCTGCTACTCTGACAGGTGTTGTTGTTAGCGGAACTAACACTATTAAGGGTTATGGTGACCTCGGTGGTCTGATTGGTTACGCTGCAGAAAATGTAACCATTCAGAAGTGTGCCAAGAATGGTGTTAAATCAGGTGTACCTTCTGCAGATGTAGCTTCTGCTGCTGCAGTATCATTCTCTACAGATTATAACAATACTGCAGTCACTAATGACCTGAAGTACCTCCAGGTTGGTAACTTCATCGGTTCTGCTGCTGATAAGACTATTGTTATCACTGATGCTGCAGACGCTAAGCCGACTCTCACCTACGATAAATCTACTTACGCTGGTACCACATTGTATCAGGAGGTTGAGGGTAATGTCACAACCAAGTCATATAGTATTGTATTTGACAAGCAGACCCTGATTGGCTGGTGCGGTAAAGTTGCATTTACTACAGCTCCTAAGATCAACGGCAAGGATTATCAGCTGCTTCTAGCAAAGCCTAACCTGAATAATATTGCACCTGCAAATCAGTACTGGCTCTACTACGTTGACAAGTAAGAAATCGCAATCCTCACAACGGACTTCCCCTTTGTACATAAACAAAGTGTCAGTCAAGATGTGAGATAAACTAACCATCTGGGGCGCAGGGCCTTGAGCGCCTCGCGCCCCAGATTTTAAATCTAAAAGTGGTGGAATGGTAGACACGCCTGACTATCAATCAGGTACCTCGTAAGGGGCGTGCGGGTTCAAGTCCCGTCTTTTGTGACAATATAGATCAGACGGTTCTCTGATCTACCGACAAAAAACAAACAACATAATCAGGAGTGCCTGATGGGATGACATAGACATCGTGGGAAAAGGCTCGCCCTATTGGGTACATAGGTTCGTCTGGCTATGGGCATGGTCTGTGACTACGTGGTGGAGTGAAAGACAGCAATCATATAGGTTTTAGCCTCGCTTTAGCCTGCTTAC
>JAEEGJ010006433.1_pt1 | contig 35228 bp, 29 predicted proteins | sample 8958761 | NCBI WGS metagenome assembly JAEEGJ01 (sample SAMN16246546, study PRJNA631951) | gut metagenome | biome: gut microbiome; feature: rumen; material: RS-attached | host: Bos | place: Iran: Karaj | collected 2018-10
TTTTGGACGGGGGCGCCTCGCCGGCGGGGCCCCTGCCGGGGGCGTGACTTTCCCAATGCGGGGAAAGTCACCAAAGGCGCACCAAAGGGGACCTATTTCGAGGCGGTCCCCTTTGGAAACCCTCCCCGACGACGAAAGGGGCTCCGCCCCCTTCGAACCCCAACGGGAGACGTAGGACGGGGGACGGGAGTTCTGCACGAAATAACGGGATCAGGTAACATATGCGGGGGGATCCAATGGGGGGCATTCGGCCCCCCTTGGCCGGGAGGAGGGGCCCCGGGGAACCATTCGGAAGGTTCCCCGGGCGATCCTTTGGTTCCTTTCCCATCGGGGGGAAAGGAACGCCTCGCCAGCGAGGCGGCTTCCGCGGGTATGGAAACCCCTTCGTGTTTTATTCCTTTGCCTGCAGCTGTTCCAGCACCCGCTTCCTGGCGCAGAGCCAGGCAAACACCCCGGAACCCAGGGCGCAGGCGGCCAGGTGCGCGGAGACGTAGACGGCGAAGGGAACTACCACCGCACTCAGTTCCGGACGCAGGGCAACCAGTACTGCAGCGATGCCCAGCACAAGCCCTGCCAAGGCGCACAGTACCTGGGACAGGGTATACAGGATCACGCAGTCCTTGGCCCGCACCCCCAGGGCCCGGAGGATGCTGATCTCCTTGGAGGAATGGAGCACCGCGAGCCCCGGCAGCACGCAGCCCAGGATCAGCGCCGCAGCGACAGCCAGGGGGTACAGCTCCTCGATCAGCCGATGGATCTTGTAGATCCGGTCCGCGTAGGAGGTGTCCATATTCAAGGCCAGGGGGTCCTTTATCCTGGAAAACACGTCCTTCACATAGTCCGTGAACTCCGCCGCCTTATGGTAATCCACCAGGGCATACTCCGCTAGGTCCAGCTTGCCGCCGGGCATGAAGCAGCCGAAATACCGCCAGGCCGCCGCTGGGAGATAGACGGAGGTATCCAGCTCTTCTCCTTGAATGAGGCCAACGATGGTGACTGTGGGACGGGTGGCGTCCCGGCGGTCTTCCACCGTCTCTCCGGCCTTCAGGGGATCCAAACCGTTGTTGGTGACTTTCTGAAACCAGCCCACCTCCTCGATACGGAGGTCGTCTCCCAAATCTTTGCCCAGCTCCGCAGCCCAGGAAGCAAAGATTACACAAACCTTTTCATTCACATTCATGGCGGTGTCCGCGTCCCAGCCGGGGAGCCAGTCCACGGCTGCAGAAACAAGCCTCTCCAAGTGGTTGGTGAGGTATACATTCACCTGGTCTCCCCGGATTTCAACCTCGCCGGACTGGCAGACAAATTCATAATAGGGGTCCCGCACATAGCCGCTTTCGGCGATCTTCTCCGCCCGCTCATAGGTCATGCCCCCGGTGATCACGGGCTTTACCTCCACATTCTTGTACAGCTCCGCATAGATGCCCCGTAGTACGGTCAGGAGGCCGAAGGCTACCACCAGGAGGCCTGCCAGGATAAGGCTCAGGGAGCTGCGCACGGGATTCCGGCCCAGGAGCCGCCGGAGATAGCGTCCCCGCCAATGGGGGCTTTTGCTGCCGCCCAGGTCATGGGAGACCCATTGTGCCGCCGGGGTGGGAATTTCCGCAGAGACTTCCGCCGCCCGCTTCCGGCGCTCCGGCGCCCCGTCGTCCGCCCGGACCAGCTCCAGGATGCTCTTTCTGCGAATAAGGAAGATATCTCCCCAGGCCAGGAGCGCCAAAACCAGGAGGAAACCAATTGCCCCCAGGATATACACCGCCGCCCCGGCGGGGGCCGTCTTTTCCCGCAGCTCCGCCATCTGCCCCAGCTGCCTGCCGTTCATCCATCCGGCGGCCGCCGCCCCCAGCAGGGCCGAAAGAGTCCCCAGACACAGGAAGGGGGTAAACAGCCAGCGGGAAGCTTCCTTCCGGGGCATGCCCAGGGCACGAAGGATGCCGAACTCCCGTTTCTTTCTGCCGATAAAGAGCCATACCGTCAGGAGCATGGCCATGACCGCCGCCCCAACAAAGATCAGGAGTTTGATGCGGGCCAGGTTCCGGGCCTGGATCAGGTCGGGCCCCACATCGGACCAGCCCCAGTCGTAGAAGGAGCAATTAAGCCCCATATTCTCCAACTGGGGTAGGACCTTCTTCTGAAAAGCCTCAATGTTCTCTGCGTTCCCCACCACGAAGCTCACGTCGTTGGGCTTTGGGGTGTAGGTATCCGCGTTCACGCAATCCGGCAGAAAGGCAGAGGGGACAAAGATCGCGTTATTGCTCCAGCACCAGAACCAGTCCCGGACGATGTGGTTTCCCTCGTTCAGATCCCGCCAGGCTCCGATGATGGTGAACTTCTGCTCCGTGAATTCGGTGGAGTACCGGCCCCGGTTCACCGCCACCGCCCCCAGGGGGGCGTAGGGCTCTGAAAGGTAGTTTCCCAGGTTCAGGGTGATGCTGTCCCCCACCTTGAGGCCGTTTGTTTTGAGGAAATCCGTGCTCACCACGCACACCGGCTGCCCCGCGTCCTCCGGGCCGAGAAAACGCCCCTGGTCGCAGACGATCCGCCCGTCCGCCACCCGGCGGATGGATTTCATATCGTCCCCGTATACCACGTCGAAGGTATGTACGTCGTCGTTGGTGACCTGGATAAGCTCCCGCAGGTCCGCAAACTCTTCCGTTTCCAGCCAGTTTTCCGGCCGGTCCGTAATGTCCGTAAAATAGGGCCACCAATCCGTCAGGCTGTCGTCCCCCACGACGAAGCCGTGTACCTTCTCCCCCTCTTTAAAGGGTACGCTGTTGGATTCAGCAAGGTTGTTCCGCAGGACGAAGACGTACCGCCGTCCCGGGGTAAGGGCCTCCACATCCTCCAGATATAGATGGGGGTCAATGGACAACATACAGGTCCGTGTGGCAGAATAATCCATTTCAAACATCTGCACGTATTCATCCCGGTGCTCATCGTCCGGGGTCTTGATCCGCAGATATTGGGGTTCCCCGCCCCAGAGCCAGCCCGGGTCCCCGGCCAGGACCTCACATTCTTTCAAGGTCAGAACCTTCTGCCCGCCATCCTCCACGCTGGCCAGGAACCATTTCCAAAGTGGTGAGACATAAAAGAGAGAGGCAAAGCTTGGCCATTCGTCCGCCTTGTCCTCGATCGTTGCCACCAAGACACAGCGGGAAGCATGGGGGAAGAAGTGGTGGTCCGCATCCATGCGGTAGTAGTCCGGGGAGACCCCGGCGGTCATGTACCGCCGCTCCATGTCGGAGATGTATTGCAGGGAGCTGAGTTCCTCCGTTAGCTCCGCCGTCAGGCTCTCCTGGTGCCACTCCTCGTAGCTGTGCCTGCCGTAGGTCCTGCCGGGGTTGGTGGAGTCCGTGTGCAGGAAGAAATCATACCAGGGGTCCGCAGTCTCCGGGGGGATCTCCCCGTTGAAGGTCAACACGCCCTCGTACTTATCCCTTGCCTCCCGGTATTCCCGGTCCGCCACGCTGTACTCCGCCAGGTTGTACAGGAACAGGAAGGCCGTGGCCGCCAGGAGCAGCAGGGTCACGGCGGTTTTTACCGGGCTCCGGTACAGGCTTTTCAGCGATTTGGTCGGTTTCATTCCATTTGCTCCTTCCCGATGGTACACTTCCTCCCGGCTGCCGGTACGGAGCAGGGTCAGCACCAGCATCTCCCCTTCGATGTAATAGACCAGCAGCCGGTTCGGCTGCACCTGGCATTCCCGATAGCCCTGCATATCCCCGCTCAAGGGCCGGTCACGGTATTCGGCGGGGAGAGTCTCCCCTGCAGCCAGAGCGGTGATGACTGCATTCAGGGGTCCCATATCCAGCCCCTTCTGCTGTGCCCGCCTGTAATCCCTCTTGAATTCGGCAGTCGGTTTGATGGTGTACATCATCCTTCGCCCCCTCGGTCAGCTTTGCTTTCGGATGGAAACATAGTTTGCCGCAGCCCGGCGCGTGCGCTGCGCTTTGCAACGACATCCGCATGTCCCCCGCATCCGGTTCCGGATCCTCAGTCCGTCAGGTCCCGGAACAGCTCCTCCGGGTCCTCGTAGCCCTTGACGGATTTGTCCCGGGTGATGCTCGCCGCTTCCCGCATGGCCGCCGCAGTCGCTTTATTGGGCCGGTCCCGCTTGATCTCAAAGGGGATCCGGTTCTCCCGTACCGCCTGGCGGAAAAACACGGTGATAGCGGTGGTCAGGCTCATCCCCAGATCGGCGAACAGGTTTTCGGCCTGGGCCTTCAGCTCCGGGTCGATACGAACATTGAGGTTGGCTGTATTCGGCATGTCAGATCTCCTCCTTTTTTGTGATTATATCAGCGTTACAATGTAAATACAATACCCAATTTATGCCTCCGCATTTGCAGCATGTTCCCTTACCCAGTGGGAAACAGGAGAAACCGCCGCTCATCCCCCGTCCATCCCGTCCCGCCGCAGGGCTTCCCGGTCATTATTCCAAAAAAAGATCCCCCGCCTCCGTAGGGAAGCGGGAGATCCGACGTGTTTCAGGGGCTCAGCCCCACTTGATGGTGTAGCCGGGGAAGATCTGCTCGAACAGGTGTGTGATCTCGTCCGTGAAGCAGAAGCGCAGGACGATGGCCGCAGCCACCAGGAGCAGGATCCCGATGATCAGCAGGATCAGCCAGGCCCGGGCCAGGCTCCGCCGGGCGATCTTCCGGCAGACGCCGCAGGCCCAGAGGATGCTGAGGATCAGGCCGATGACGGGGATGCTCATCAGGAAGAGCTGGATCGCCATGCCGATGCCGCTCATGGGGGCATAGGGGCTCTTCTTGCCGGGACGGGCCTCCCCATCATAGGAGGCGGACCGGGCCGGCTGCTGGGGCGGATAGACCGGCTGCGCGGGCTGGGCCTGATACACCGGCTGCGCAGGCTGGGCTTGGTAAGCCGGAGCGGCAGGAGGCGCATAGGCCGGAGCGGGAGCCTGGGGAACAGGATCCGGACTCACCTGGGAAACGGGGGTCTCCACCGGGGCGGTTCCCGCCGCCGCGGTGAACTGGGGGGCGGGTTCCGCAGGGATCTCGCCCGCATTGATGGGATCCACGGGGACGGCCGGATTCTCTTCGGGACCGGGGCCGACGGTGGGATCAAACGTATCGTTCATGCTCATCCTCCTCCTTTTCGGGAAGAATCCGTCCCCCGAAGCGGGGGCGGGAAGCCGCAAACGGCTTTACGAGCCCATACTAGCGGATTCCTGCGGATTTGTCAAATGCCGCCGCAAAACGGCTGCGGCGCATGCGCCGAACCGCCGGACCGCCTCCAGCGCCTCCTCCAGGGTATTGGCGTCCGACCCCACCTCCAGCAGTAGATAGCCGGGGCTGAGCTGCTCGTTGTATCGGGCGGGAGACAGGAGCATGGGACGGCTGAGTCCCGGCTCCTCAGCCTCCATTTCCGCCTGGAGCTCCAGGCCCAGCTTCACGTTTTCCCGCCAGTTGGGGTGATACAGGCCGCTGTCCCCGGTGGTGAGCACCAGCATCACCTGGGCGCTGGTCCCCTCCGGGAGCTTGTACACGGTCTTCTTCCCGTTCAGGGCGTCCCGGTGCAGATCGATCACCACCCGGATCCCCGGCTGCTCCTCCAGCCATTTCTCCGCCGCCGCCCGGGAACGGGCATAGGATCCGTTATAGTTGGGCCAGTCGTACAGCTCCCGGTCATGGACCACGGTGAAGCCCGCCTCCTCCAGCACCGCCGCCAGCTCGTCCCCCACCCGGATCACGTTCTGCCCCTTGTCCAGGGTGCGGCCCGGATCGCTGGCCTCATATTGGTCCATTCCCTGGGGGGTATAGGCTTCCGTGCTGTGGCTGTGGAGGATGAGGACCTGCGGACCCGAATCCGGCAGGGTCAGGCTCCAGCCCTCCGCAAACAGGGCGGCCAGGTCGTGGCCGGAGGTCCGATCATCCACCCGGGGAAGCTCCGACCGGGCAAAAACGGGAGCTGCCGTCGCCGGGGATGGAGGTTCGGGCTCCGGCGGGATCGTCGCCGTTGGGGAAGGCTCCGGCAGCGGCGACGGCAATCCTGTCTGCTCCGTCTCCTGCGTCGGGAGCGGTTCCCCCGGGGAAACGGGCTCCAGCCGGGCCGCCAGTGCGCCGAGCACCCCCAGGCTCCACAGGCCGTAAAGCGACAGGGCCAGGGCCAATGCGCAGGCCGCCAGCCGCCAGAATCGGCCCCCCATGTCAGTCCCCCCTTTGTCAATACTTTCCTCCTATTCTATGCGTCCGTCAGTCTTGCCAGAACCAGGAGGGAATGCTATAATTTGTTGTTATAAAGAAGAAATGCGCCTTCCCGAAGGGGTCGGCTGAACGGAGGATATCATGCAGTATACTTATAATACCAAGGGGACCTGCTCCCGTCAGATCATCATCGACGTGGAGGGAGAGACCGTCACCCACGTCCAGTACGTGGGCGGCTGCCCGGGGAACGTCCAGGGCGTGGCCCGGCTGGCGGAAAACCGGCCCATCGATGAGGTCATCAGCCTGGTGGACGGCATCCGCTGCGGATTCAAGCCCACCTCCTGCCCGGACCAGCTGGCCCAGGCCCTGAAGGAGATCAAAGCACAGCAGCAGGCGGGATGAACGTCGTCGTCTTAGGCAGCGGAGCCTGGGGCACGGCCCTGTCCATGCTCCTGTGCCGCGCCGGACATCAGGTGACCCTGTGGAACCGGGATCCGGAAAAAGCGGAAAAGATGGAACGGAAGCGGACGAATCCCCGGCTTCCCGGCGCTTCCCTGCCCCGGGAGCTGAAGGTCCGCGCCTCCCTGGATCCCCTGGCCGAAGCGGAGCTGGCGGTGTTCGCCGTTCCCTCCTACGCGGTGCGGGAGACCGCCCGCCTGGTCCGCCCCGCCCTCAGACCCGGTACCCTTCTGGTCTCCGCCGCCAAGGGGGTGGAGCCGGAAACCTGCCTGCGCATGACCCAGGTGATCCGCTCGGAGCTGGGGGAAGACTTTCCCCTTACGGCCCTCAGCGGGCCCTCCCATGCGGAGGAGGTGGCTCTGGGGATGCCCACGGGCTGCGTGGCCGCCGGAGAAGAGGAGGAAGCCGCCCTGCGGGTGCAGGAGGCATTCACCACCGGAGACTTCCGGGTGTACACCAGCACCGATCCCATCGGCGTCGAGCTCTGCGGCGCGGTGAAGAACGTCATCGCCCTGGGCTGCGGCGTAGCCGACGGTCTGGGCTACGGGGATAATTCCCGGGCCCTGCTCATCACCCGGGCCGTCCGGGAGGCCGGAGAGCTGGTCCTCCGGGCGGGCGGCAGCGCCTGGACCTGCGCCGGTCTGGCGGGTGTGGGGGATCTGATCGTCACCTGCACCTCCCGCCATTCCCGGAACCGGAAGGCCGGTCTGCTCCTGGGCCAAGGGCTGGAGGTCCGGGATGCGTTGGAACAGGTAGGCGCCGTGGTGGAAGGCTACTATGCCGCGGACAGCGTCCGCACCCTTTCGGAGCGGCTGGGGGTATCCATGCCCATCTGCTCCTGCGTATACGATATGCTTTACAGCGGATTCCCGGCGGAGCGCTGTCTGGAACGGCTCATGGACCGTCCCACCAAGCGTGAATTCTGACCGTGGGGGTGGTCTTACGTGAAAAACCTGAAGCGCACCCTTTGTCTGATCCTGATCCTTTCCCTGTGCCTGGGGATCTGCACCCCCGCCATGGGCGCAGGGAGCAGCGGCTCCGACCTCAAAACCACGATCAGCGGGGCGGCCCGGTGGATCGTGAACAACGTGTCCGACCCCGGCTCGGTGGACTATTTCTGGACGGTATTCAGCGTCGCCCGCAGCGGGTATCAGGCGGAGGAAAGCTGGTATCGCAGCTACCTCAAGGCCGTCCGGGATGAGCTGGACGCCAACGGCGGCGCTTTGAAATCCAGCTACTATTCAAAATATGCCACGGCGGTGCTCGCCTATACCGCCCTGGGGCAGCAGCCCCCGGAGGAGCTGCTCCGTCCCCTGTCCAACTTTGAAAAGGTCTGCAAGCAGGGGATCAACGGCCCCACCTGGGCCCTCATCGCCCTGGACAGCGGCGGATACGACGTCCTGGCGGATCCAACGGCCAAGACCGTCGCCACCCGGCAGACGTACGTGGACGAGATCCTTTCCCGCCAGCTGGAGAACGGGGGCTGGTCCCTCTCCGCCAAGGGCGGCTCCGGCGCTGCGGATACCGACATCACCGCCATGGTGCTCCAGGCCCTGGGTGCCTATATGGACCAGGCGGCGGTGCGGAAAGCCGCCGACCGCGCACTGACCTGCATGTCCGAACGGCAGCGGGAGGACGGATGCCTGGGCAACTTCGCAGACGAGCCCTGCAGCGAAAGCCCCGCCATGATGATCCTGGCCCTGTGCGCCCTGGGGCTGGACCCGGAGGACGAGCGCTTCGTAAAGGAAGGCGGCAGCCTGGTGGACGCGGTGCTGCGCTTCCGGCAGTCGGACGGCTGTTTCCTCCACGTGGATGGGAACAGCACCAGCCTTCTGATCGCCACCGCCGAAAGTCTCTGCGCCCTGACGGCGGTACAGCGGTATCGCAGCGGCCAGCCCGCCCTGTATCGGATCACCGACCCCCTGAAGCTCAGCGCCGGGACTGCTCCGGAAAGGGACCCGGCGGTGAAGGTCATGCCCGTGGTGAAGGACAGCGTCTTCTTCCCGGACGTGAAGGGAAAGGCTTGCAGCGAAGCCGTCCTGGGTCTGGCCGCACGGGACATCCTCAACGGCTTTACGGACGGCACCTTCAAGCCCGATGATCCCATGACCCGGGCTCAGTTCGCCAAGACCGCTGTCACCGCCTTGGGCATCACCGTCAGCGGAACGGCCAACTTCCCGGACGTTGCCGCCAAGGCGTGGTACAACGCCGCCGTGGCCACGGCGGTGCGGTATAAGATCGTCAACGGCCGGGACGACGGCCGTTTCGATCCGGAGGCGAACATCGACCTGCAGGAGGCCGCCGCCATGGTCTGCCGGGCAGCCGGGCTCTGCGGACTGGATACCGCCATGGGCACAGCCGAAGGAGACAAGCTCCTGTCCGCCTACGGGGACCGCAGCAAGGTACAGACCTGGGCCGTTCCCACCCTGGCCTGGTGCCTGAAAAACGGCGTGGTCGTCCGGAGCGGGAATCTGGACCCCCGGGCGAAGATGACCCGGGGAGAGATCGCCCAGATGTTCTGGCGGCTTCTGGAGCTGGCAAAGCTCCGGTAAGCATCATTGAATGGACCCCGCCCACAGGCGGGTTCATATAGAACGAGGAGGAAAAGAAATGAAAAAGAATCTGCTTCGCATTTTCTGCATCCTGCTGACCCTCACCATGCTGGTGGGGCTCATGCCGGTCCTGGCAGCGGAAGACGACGTCACCGTCTACGTGAGCGTCAGCGACCAGGGCGTCGCGGCTGAAACCAAGGACGGCGGCGTCGCTGCCCAGCTGGCGGTCACCGTGCCTGCCGGCTCCACCCTGGAGGACGCCATCATCGCCGCCCACGAAGCCTACTGCCCCGACGGGGCCGAGGGCTGGGAAACGGCGGAGAGCGACTGGGGCCTCAGCATGGCCAAGATCTGGGGCAAGACCGACGGCGTAGGCGCCTGGTATCTCAACGGCGTCATGCCCATGGACCAGGCCTGGAACATCACCGCCGCCGACGGAGACTACGTTGACCTGATCCTGTACCGTGAGGACTGGAGCGACAGCTACGCGGCCTTCGATCAGCGCACCGCCGAGGCGGCTGCCGGCGAGGCCATCACCCTCGCCCTGACCTACGATGTGTTCGATGAGAACTTTGTCGCCTCCCCCGAAGCCCTGGCCGGCGCCGCCGTGAAGCTGGCGGACGGCACGGAGCTGGGTACCACCGATGAGGAGGGCAAGATCACCCTGACCTTCAACAGCGCCGACACGTATCTGGTCACCGCCGACACGGAGACCCTGAACATCACCGCTCCCATTTGTGTGATCACCGTGAAGGAAGCCGCTCCCGCGGCGGAGCCGGAAGCGCCTGCCGAGGACATCACCGTTTACGTGAGCGTCAGCGACCAGGGCGTTCCCGCACAGACCAAGGACGGCAAGCCCGCCGCCCAGCTGGCGGTCAAGGTTCCCGCCGGTTCCACCCTGGAAGCCGCCGTCGTCGCCGCCCATGAGGCCTACTGTGCCGACGGAGCCAAGGGCTGGGAAATGGCTGAAAGCGACTGGGGCCTCAGCATGACCAGGATCTGGGGCAAGACCGACGGCGTAGGCGCCTGGTATCTCAACGGCGTCATGCCCATGGAGCAGTGCAATACCGTCACCGCCACGGACGGGGACTACGTGGATCTGATCCTCTACGGGCCCGACTGGAGCGACAGCTACGCCTGCTTCGACAAGCGCACCGCCGCCATTGCCACCGGCGAGGTCATCACCCTCACCCTGACCCATGACGTGTTCGACGAGAACTGGGTCGCCTCCCCCGAAGCCCTGGCCGGCGCCGCCGTGAAGCTGGCGGACGGCACGGAGCTCGGCACCACCGATGCGGAGGGCAAGGTCGCCCTGGCCTTCAACAAGGCCGGTACTTACCTGGTGACCGCCGCGGATCCCGACCTGGCCATCACCGCCCCCGTCTGCGTGATCACCGTCACCGGTGAGACCATCGAGCCCGCCGCTCCTGCGGAGCCTGAAGCTCCCGCCGAGCCCGAAGCTCCCGCCGAGCCTGAGCAGCCTGCAGAGCCCGAAGCCTCCGCCTACCAGAGCTACACGGTGAAGCCCGGGGATACCCTCTGGAGCATCGCCAAGAAGTTCCTGGGCAGCGGCTTCCGCTGGGGCGAGCTGTTCCAGCTGAACGCCGACCTGGTGAAGAATCCCCGCATGATCTACGTGGGCCAGGTCCTGCGCGTGCCCGTCTGATCCCGACAGGCTTCCATTCTTCCTCCCCCGGACTCCGGGGGAGGTTTTTTGTCCGCTTCCCCTTGCAATCCGCCGCCGGCTGGGGTATACTTCAGTGCGTCGACATAGTCGCCGCACGGAAACAATTTGCAAGCCCATGCCTGCAAATCGGCCGCCTGCGGGCGGGCAATGCGACGTAAAGGGGCCTTCGGGCCTGCCCCTTCACCGTTCCCCGCCAAGCGATGGCTTTCCATGATCCCCTGGTCTTCAATCTGACTTCCCGTATATTTGCCGGTGTGATGGAATTGGCAGACGTGACGGACTCAAAATCCGTTGGGCTAATCACCCGTGCGGGTTCGACCCCCGCCACCGGCACCAGCAGAAAGCAGCCGAAAGGCTGCTTTTTGCAATGAAGCCGCCCTCTGCCAGGGCGAATGAAGGAATGAAGACGTTTCACTCATAAAGAAACGGACGGAGACGCAAAGACCTGCGGCGGCTTCGCTTCATTATGCTTCATCCGCGATCAGCGCGCCTTCGTTCCGTACAAAAACCCCTGAAAGAAGAGACGTTCCGTGATCCTGACGGCAAAGACCTTTCTCATCGTGTGCCCGCTGCTGTTTCTGGCGGGCTTCGTGGATTCCATCGCCGGGGGCGGCGGACTGATCTCCCTTCCGGCCTATCTGTTTGCCGGGCTGCCGGTCCATCTGGCCATCGGCACCAACAAGCTCTCCTCTGCCTGCGGCACTTCCCTGACCACCGTCCGCTTCATCCGCAGCGGCCTTGTCCGGTGGAAGCTGGCCCTCCCCGGGGTGGGGGCGGCGCTGGCAGGAGCGTGGTGCGGCTCGCAGCTGTCCCTGATCACGGACGAGAGGGTGATCCGGTGGATCCTGTTTGCGGTGCTGCCTGCGGCGGCGTTTATCGTGCTGAACCGGAGGCTCTTTCCGGACCGGGAGGAGGGACAGCCAGAGATCACCGGCCGCGTCCTGGTCATCTGCACCCTAGCCGCCCTGGTGATCGGCTTCTACGACGGATTTTACGGACCCGGGACCGGGACGTTCCTGATCATCGCCTTTACCGCCTTCGCCCGGCTGAGCGTCGGCTCCGCCAACGCCCAGGCCAAGGTGATCAATCTCACCACCAACCTCACCTCTCTGGCGGTATTTCTGCGGGGAGGCACCGTGCTCATCCCTCTGGGACTGGCTGCGGCGGCCTGCAACATGCTGGGAAACTACGTGGGCTCCGGGCTGGCGCTGAGCAAAGGGGCGAAGATCACCCGGCCCATCATCCTGGCCGTCCTGGCGCTGCTGCTCCTCAAGCTGCTGACGGAATAGGACAAGGGGGACGGGGTGCGGGAATCGGCCGGGAGGCGGAGGCGGACCGCCGCAGCCTCATGGTAACATTATGGAAACTGAATAACCATGTCGCATTATCAACACGCAATGCAAAATACTATGCTGAATTATCATGAAACTTCGGAATCCCGACAGAATTCCCGTTTTAGCCATTGACAATTCACAAAAAGTTTACAATAATATGTCCAGCGGATATGGGCAGAGGCATACGGACCGCCGCCTGTCTGAGGGGAGGAGGGCGCGGCGCGGTCTGTTTTTCTCCTGCCCCTCGGTCCCCCAGCGAAACCCAAATCTGAAAAAGGAGTTGTGCAAATGGAAAAGCAGCAACGTCTCGGCTTCGGCGGACGCGGCTCGATCCTGATGATCTATCAGATCCTGGCCTACGCCGGCTACACTGCGTTCACCAACTTCCCGCAGAACATCCTGAGCAGCTTCTACGGCGGCACCACTCGGCTGACCTTTATGAATCTGATCGGTTCTCTGTTGGGATACGTCATCACCTACTTCATCATCTCCCCCCGCATCGGCAAGATGAAGAGCGTCAAGCGGGTCGGTATGTACATCGGCTTCGTCGCCCTGATCGTCTGCGCCGTTCTCTGCATCATCCCGCCCTCCCAGAGCGGCCTCTGGTGCTTCTTCTTCGTTCTGACCCTCATCACCACCCAGCTTTGGGGCTGCTTCTTCGTCACCCTGCTCATCGGCAACTGGTTCCCCCGCCGCAAGGGCACCGTCATGGGCATCGTGACCATGGCTTTCCCCATCGTCACCGGCATCTGCCTGAGCCTCTTTGCCACCCAGTTCTTCGGCATCTTCGGCCAGCAGATGGGCGCCAACATGGGTGCGCTCATGTCTACCGGCCAGTACACCGAAGAGGCGGCCACCGCCATCGCCACCTCCAAGGCCGTGGTCAAGGCCAGCATCATCTCCTTCTCCCCCTACTGGATCATCTCCCTGATCGGCATCATCCTCTGCGGCATCTTCCTGAAGGACTTCCCCGAGCAGTGCGGCGCTTTCCGTGATAACGACCGCTCCTTCACTCCCGAGATGGCCCAGCAGATGCTCGTCGCCGAGCAGGAAGCCCGCGCCCGCAGCGTGTGGAAGCGCTCCAAGATCTGGGGCTGCAAGGACTGGTGGCTCCAGGCCATCCCCAACTCCCTGCTGCTGAGCTGCGCCATGGCCTTCATGGTGCAGATCATGCCCATCCTCCAGAGCCACAACGAGGAGCTGAAGGCTCTGGCCGTTCCCGGCTTCATCCTGATGGCCGACGGCTACAACGCCGTTCTCTTCGGCCTGGCGATCTTTGCCTGCTTCGGCAGCTGGCTGCTGGGCGTGCTGGACACCAAGTACGGCGTCCGTACCGCGGTGTTCATCACCTCCATCATCATGCTCCTGGCCGGCATTCTGGGCCTCATCAACAATACCTGGTGCGTCGTGGCCGCCACCTGGATGCTGGGCCTCTTCATGGGCGCCTCCTCCAACTTCGGCCTGAGCTCAATCGTCCGCTACTGGCGCGGTGAGGACTTCCCCAGCGTGTACTCCGGCGCGCCCCCCATCGGCACCGTCATCGGCGCCGCCTTCCCCTTCATCGTGGCCGCCATCGGCTCGAAGCTGGGCTATGCTTACGCCTTCGGCTTCGTGGCCATCATGGCTGTCATCTGCATCGTCTGCAACCGGGCCTTCAATCCCCGGGGCATCATCGCCTACGACAACAAGCTGCGTACCGCCGCCGGTCTGCCTCTGGACGACGAGCTGGAGCAGCGTCTCATCCGCGAAGGCCACGGGAAATAAGGCTCTCCGCAAAGCGAAAAGAAATAACCAAACCGCCGGGCCATTGGCCCGGCGGTCTTCTCTTTGATCCGCTTATTTTGTCAGCACCGCGCCGAAATAGCGCAGCTCCGTGGGTTTGCCCGTATAAGGGATCCCCGCCTGCTTCGCCAGTTCGGAGACCAGGAAGCCGTAGCCCTCAATGGAGGGGTAAAGCTTTTCCGGGAAGCGGCAGGGGGCGTCGGGATAGGTGCATTCGTCGCAGCGGCTGCAGCCCTCGTTGTTCAGCAGAAGGAAGTCGGCCGTTTCCGACCGGATATCCTCGCCCAGCTTGTCCACCCGCTCCTGGAAGTCGTCGTGGGCGTCCCCCATGCCTTCGATATCCAGGGAATCCTCCAACTCATACATCCGGGCAAAGAGGAAGAAACGGCTGTACCCTTCGCACTCCGCCCGGCACTTCTCCAGGCTCCCCACCGCAGGGGGGCAGGTCCAGGTGGCCCCGTAGCTCCGGCACTTGTTGGAAGCGCAGTAGGCCCGGCTCTCCTCCGTATACACCAGCTTATCCATGGGGATCTCGGCAGCCTGGAAGCCATGCTCCGCCAAAAGGGCGGCGATCCTCTCTCCGTTCATCAGCAGCACCTCCCCGGCCAGGCTGCGGGCTTTGGCCCCAGGTTGCTGGCCGCCAGCACCCGGAAGATCCGGGCGGCGCAGAGGACCAGATCCTCCCGGGAAAGGGGATGATCCGTCTTCCCCGCCAGGGAGTCCAGGATATCCTGAATATCCGCCGGGTTGCCGGGCATGATCAGGTCGTTCCCCGCCCGGATACACAGGGCGGGAACGGAGTCCACCCCCTCGGCCATCTCCATGCCGCTGTGTCCCGTGGTGCCCCAGTCCGTCATGACGAAGCCCCGGAAGCCCCAGTCGTTCCGCAGGACGCCGTTGAGCAGGTCCGCGTGGTTGGCGCTGTGGGTGCCGTTGATGCAGTTGTAGGAGGTCATGATGCTCATGGGCTGCGCCAGGCGGACGCAGAGCTCAAAGCCCCGGAGGTAGATCTCCCGCAGGGCCCGGACGGAGACCACGCTGTTTTCGTAGGACCGGTTGTCCTCCTGGTTGTTGCAGGCGTAGTGCTTGGGGGTGACGCCCACGCCGGGGGTCTCCTGTACGCCGATGGTCATGGCGGCGGCGGTGAGGCCGGCCACCAGGGGATCCTCGGAATAATACTCAAAGTTCCGGCCGCAGAGGGGATTCCTGTGGATGTTCATGCCCGGAGCCAGCCAGAGGGTGACGCCGAACTTCTCCATCTCCTTCCCTACCAGGCGGCCCATATCCTTCACCAGCGCCGGATCCCAGCTCTGGGCCAGAAGGGTGGCGATGGGGATGGCGGTGGCGTACTGGTAATAATCCACCGCGCCGGTGGTATCCTCGTCCGCCGCATTTTCACCCATGAGGGCGGCGAAGCGGTTTTCCAGCTGCAGGACCTTCCCGCTCTTCAGCACCTGGAAATGGGGGGTGAGGCGCAGGCCCGCAGGGCCGTCCGCCAGGATCATGGGAGGGATCCCCGGAATATGGCTCCCGGTCTCCCCGGCGGCGCCGGGAACGTGGACGGAGGCGGAGCCTACCATGCTCTGGTTCCCGCCGGAACCCACCACCAGCCCCGTCAGGGCTTCGTCGGACTGCTGCGCCGCCCACTCCAGGGCGCTGCGGCGGCCCAAAGCCACGTCCTCCAGGGTGACCGGCGTTCCCTTGCCATCCGGGATGGCCTGCTTCACCGCTGCACAGCGGATGGAGGGGATCTTCTCCGCCTTCAGCTCCAGCACGGGAGCCGCGGCCTTCTCCGCCTCTTCGCCGGGGAACTGCAGGGGGGTGACCCCCTCCCCGGGGCGCAGCAGCTCCAGCTCCTCCTGCATGGCCATGCGGCGGCCCACCGTTTCCAGGACCGCCAGCTCGTCCAGCCGCAGAAGGGCGGCCACATGGCTGTCCCTGGAGTGGCGGCCCAGGCGGACGACGTAATCTCCGGGCTCCATCACCCAGGCGCTTCTCGTTTCACAGAAGGAGGCCAGGTCCCGAAGGGAGCAGCGCAGCTCCAGCTCCTGGGATTCCCCGGGCTGCAGGAGCCGGGTCTTGCCGTAGGCGATGAGCATCTGCCTCGGCTTCACCAGGTGTCCCGCGGGCGGGGTGACGTAGGCCTGGGCCACGAAGCGGCCGGGACGGCGGCCGGTATTCGCCACCCGCGCACGGAGTCTGAGCGTGGTGGGACCGGCTTCCGCTCCGGCGGAGGCCAGAGAAAAGTCCGTATAATCCAGGCCGTAGCCGAAGGGATAGGCCACGTCCTTCCCGAAGGTGTCGAAATAGCGGTAGCCCACGAAGATATCCTCCCCGTAGGGCTCCCGGTCCAGATCCCCGTCGTTCTTCCCGAAGGTGGCGGAGGAGGGATAATCTTCATAGCGCAGCGCCCAGGTATCCGTCAGCCGTCCGGAGGGAGGCGTCACTCCCAGGATGGCGTCCGCCAGGGCGTCCCCGCCGCCGGCTCCGGCCTGGCTCATGTGGAGCAGGGCGTTGGGCTTCAGCTCCCGGAGGAAGGCGGTATCCAGCACGCCGCCCACGTTCAGCAGCACCACCAGCCGCCGGTAGTTCCGACGCAGGGTGCGGAGGTTCTCCTCCTCCCGGGGGCTCAGGAGATAGTCCCCGGGGGCATTGTCCCGGTCCTTCCCCTCCCCGGAGTTCCGGCTGATGACGTACACCGCCAGATCACCGGTCTCCGCCGGGATCACCGGTTCCTCCGGCGCCCGGAATGGATGCTCAAAATAGATGATGATGGGGTTCTTTCCCCCCGCTTTCATGGCGGCGGCCAGTTCCTTTTCGTGAGCTTCCTCTGCGGCGGCCAGCTCCCGGTCCAGGGTGTCCAGCCAGGGGGCGGTGGTGACGGTGAAGCCCGCCCGCAGAAGGCCCTGTTCCACGGTGACGGTCTCCCGGGCGTACACGTCTCCGGAGCCGGTGCCGCCCCGGACCGTATGCCGGGCGCCCCGGCCGTAGAGGGCGACCTTTTCCGGCCCTGCCAGGGGCAGGGTCCCGTCGTTCTCCAGCAGCACCATGCCCTGAGGGGCCAGCCGCCGGACCAGCGCCTTATGCTCCTCTTCCATCCGGCTCACCGCCGGATCCGTGGGGGCGAATATCTTGCTCATAACAGACCTCCCTTTGTACAGTTTTTCTGCCTCTCAGTATATACAAAAAACGGGTGCGCCGCAAGTGCGGCGCACCCAAAAAGGATCTGCTCATTCTGCCGGACGCGGTCCTCTGCCCGTGGCTGCCTTGGCCTGGTCCGTGATGCCCTTGCTGCGCCAGTTGCCCCAGATATAGATGGGCAGCAGGACGCAGAGGCCCAGGACCATGCCGAAGCCGAAGCACTGGAACATGCCGAAATAGTGCTCCATCCCCACGCCGGCCTTCTCCGCCAGCTCCCGGGTGGCGTAGAGCCCCGCGTCCACCGCGGCCTGGCAGGCCCGGTTCAGGGGGAGGATGGCCAGGAGATAGCCCAGGGGAAGCCGGACGGCGGTGGTGACGACGCCCACCAGAGCGGAGGCGGTGGAGGCGCCGGCGCCCCGGAGGGCGCCGCCCAGCACATTCTGGATGGCCATGAACACATAGAAGAAGCACAGGAACCGCAGGCCTCGCACGCCCATAGCCAAAGCTTCCTCATTCACGTTGAAAGCAGCCATGAGGTACTTCCCGAAGAAATACAGGATGAAGCCCAGGACGACGGAGAAGCATACCGCCATGATGCAGGTGGAACGGATGCCGTCGTTGGTGCGCTTGATGTCCCCGGCGCCGATATTCTGCCCCACATAGGTGGTGATGGCGGCCTGGAGGCCCATCATGGGCATCATGGCGAAGCCGTCCACCTTCATGATGATGCCGTTGGCGGCAATGTAGTTGGAGCCGAAGCGGTTGGCAAAGCCCTGGGTCACCAGCATGCCGGAGGCGAAAGCGGCGTTCTGGATGGCGGCAGGGAGGCCCAGCCGGACGATCATGCCGGAGATCTTCTTGTCCGGCTTCAGGTTGCGGAAGTTGATCTTCGCCCCATAGATGCCCTTGCTCTGCCACCACAGGAGGAGCAGGCCGGAGGCGATATGGGCGATGATGGTGGCCCAGGCCACGCCCGCCACATCCCAATGGAAGCAGGCCACGAAGACCAGGTCCAGGATGATATTCAGGATGGCGGCGATGATCAGGGCATACATGGGGGTCTTGGCGTCCCCCAGGCCCCGGATCAGGCCATTCATGCCATTATAGACGATGTTGCCGCAGGTGCCGATGAACACGATGCGGAGATAGGTGGCGCTCCCCTCCATGATGTTCTCCGGGGTACCCAGGAGCCGCAGAAGGGGGGGCGTAAAGGCCAGGCCCAGCACGGTGATGAGAACGCCCACCAGCATGCTCAGGGTGAAGGTGGTGGTCATGGCCTTCTCCATGTTCTCATGGTCCTTGGCGCCCTTGTACTGGGAGACGATGATATTCGCGCCCATGCTCACCCCCATGAACAGGGAGCTGAAGAACATCATGATGGGGAAGCTGGAGTTCACCGCGGCGATGCACTCGGTGGGGGAGGCGGCGAAGTTCCCCACGATGAGGGTGTCCACAACGTTGTACAGCTGCTGGAACAGGTTGCCCAGGATAGTGGGGATGGCAAAAAACAGGATCTTCTGGGTGATATGCCCGGTGGTCAGGTCCTGACGGTCCCTGTCCCTGAGAGCCCGGACAGAGGATTTGTTGTCCAAATGAGTTCCTTCCTTCTTTGCGGGACTGAAAATTCAAGTACCTTATTTGTTTTTCCTATTTTACTCGTTCCCGCTCCCCTCGTCAATGTTTTTTTCGGTCCGCGTCCTTCCGCGGGGGCAATATCGGCAATTTATCGTATACTATCCATTCCGGAGCGGGCCGGTTTGTGCGTATTGCAAAAGCAGCAGGCTCCCGGCGGGATCACACGCCGGGGGCCCGGATATGCGGCGGGAGCGGCGGCTTCAGATCATCAGCCCCGCGGCCACGTACAGCACAAAGGCGCAAAGGCTGAAGGCGATGCTGTAGGGCATGCGCACCTTCAGGATCCGGTCCGGATCGCAGCCGATGGCGCCGCCCACGGAGAGGCTGTCGCTGGTGAAGACGCAGCACTTCTCCCCCGCGATGCCGGCGGCGCAGACCGCGCCGACGCACAGGGGCATGGGTACCCCCGCCCGCAGGGCCAGGTGGGCCGCCACGGGGAACCCGATGACGAACATGGCCCAGGAGGAGCCCAGGGCGACGGTGAGGAGGGTGAAGACCAGGAAGAGCACCGCCGGAAGGAACCGGGTGTAGCCCCCCAGGAGCGCCGTCGCCTGGTCGAAGAAGGGAGCCAGGGCTTCCTGCTGCAGCAGGGCGGTGAAGCACATGGTGAGAAGATACAGGATGATGGGCAGGGTCACGTTCTGGATGCCCGCCACCAGATGCTCGAAGAATTCCTCCGGGGACAGGAGCCCCTGGCCGCAGTACAGGAAGAACATGATCATGAGGGTGGCCACGAGGCCGCAGGCGCTGTCCATGGTGAAGGACCCGATATGCAGGCTCCGCACCCCCAGAGAGGTCACGGCCAGGACGATCACCGGCAGCAGCAGGTTCCAGGCGCTGCCCCAGAACTGTTCTTCCTCTTCGGGGATATATTTCTCGCTTCCTTCAGGAAAGAGCTCGCCCCCCTCCTTCACCCGCTTTTCGGCTTTCCGCAGGGCCCCGTTCCGGGGCAGCAGGTCGAAGCAGAAGAGGACGCCGGCCAGCAGGGCCAGAATGGAGAAGAAGTTCAGGGGGATGCTCCGGCACAGGAGGGAGAAGCGGGTCACTCCCTCCACGGGAGTGATGGAGCCCACCACCCAGATGCCCCAGAGGGAGAAGGGGAAGAAGGAGCACAGCACCGTTGGCAGGAAGCTCAGCAGGAAGCCGGAGTCCTCCCGGGGGATCTTCTGCTCATCCACCACGGTCCGCAGGCTTCCCGCGGCGCAGAGGAGATTCAGGCCGTCGTCGATGGCGGTGACCGCCAGGATGCCCAGGGTAGCCAGAAGCGTGCCCCGTCGGGAGCGGATCTTCCGGTCCGCCAGCTTCTTGAAGGCAGTCACCGCCCCGGAGGCCTCGATGAGGGTGATCATGCCCCCCATGAGCGCCATGACCAGCACGGTGAACACGTTATCCACCTGTCCCATGGTATCCATGAGGGCGTCCGTATACCCCGGAGCGACCCCCAGCCGCAGGGCCAGCAGAGCGGCGTACATCCCCGCCACCACCAGGGATTCCAGGGTGCGCCGGGTGACCAGCACATAGACGATCATCAGGACCAGGGGCAGGATAAAGACGGGAAAATCCGTCTCCGCCGGGATCAGCAGGGCCGACAGGATGAAGATCAGGGCCAGGATGCCGTACTGGATGAGCATCTGCCGCTTTCCCATGGGCGCGCGGTTCCCGGGAGCCCGGAGAACGCCCCGCTGCATCCGGGACAGGGTGAGGATCTGGGCATGCTTATGGGAAACCTGGCTGTACACCCGCTTCATGAACTCGCCGTACAGATCCGGGTGCTTCCGGAGCATGTCCATCATGTCCTCGCTCTCCAGCTTGTACACGACCGTGCGGCCGCGGGAGCGGACGGTGGTGAGACGGCGCTGCTGAGCCAGCACGCCGTATTCCCCGAAATACTGGCCTTCGTGCATCACGTTGACCTGCTGTCCGTCCCGGTCCAGGACCAGGGCCACACCGGACTCCAGGAAGAACATCCCATCCGGCGGGCCGTCGATGGTGCAGATGTCCTCCCCGTTATCGAACTGGAGCCGGACGAGGCGGGAGCGCAGCTCCGCCATATCCGCCAGCTCCTCGGGAGAAGTCCCCATGCCGAAAAAACCGCACAGGAATTCGTCGTCGATCACATGTGCCAAGGGGTCGATCCCTCCCAACTACAATAACGCATACAGCGCCGCCATCAGCGGCAGGGTGACGACGCAGAGGATGGTGCTGAGCACGTTGATGCTCCCCGCCCAGTCCGGCCGCTTATCGTAGAGCTGGGCAAACTGGCTCACCATGGAGGCGCAGGGAGCGGCCCCCTGGAGCAGGGGGATCAGGAGCACGCCCCGGGCCAGATCCCACCGCAGGATCCCGGTGAGGGCCAGGAGCAGCAGGGACACCAGGGGCAGGCCCGCCAGCCGCAGAAGGGCCAACAGCCAGGCCCTGGGCCGGGCGAAGATCTCCGCCGGGCGGGAGGCGGCCAGCATCATGCCCAGGAGCAGCATGCTCAGAGGCCCCAGCATGGCCGACATGCCGGAAACGGCGGTCATAAGGATCTCCGGCAGGGAGATGCGGAACAGGAACAGGGCAAGGCCCAGGGCGACGGAGAGGAGGTTCACGTTCAGCAGGGCCTTTTTCCAGTCCCCCTTTTCCCCGGAAATGAGGCTGCGGCCGTGGGTCCAGATCAGCACCGTCTGGATGAGCAGGTAGCTGCTGGCGTAGAACACCCCTTCCCGCCCCAGGAGGGCGGAGGCCAGGGGGAGGATCAGGTTGCCGCAGTTGGAGTAGATGAGTCCGGCTTCCTCCACCGGCTCAAGCTTCAGGGGTCTCCGGAGAAGCCGGGAGACGAGGAAGGCCATGAGGAAGAAAAAGGCCGCGCCCCCCAGGGCGATGCCCAGGCTCAGGAGCCGCTCCGCGCTGTACTCCATCTGGTAGGCATTGATCACCGCGCAGGGGGTGACGCCATAGAGGATGACCTTGTTCAGCACCACCTCCTGGCCGGGCTGCAGCACCTTCAGCCGGACCAGGGCCACTCCCGCCAGCAGGATGAGCAGCAGGGAGGCGATATGCTTCCCCAGCAGCAGACTCAGCTCCAACCCCCGCTTCCCTCCTCGCCGGTTTATCTGTTTTGAGAGTATATCATACGGGCGCGGCCTTTGCAAAAAATTTCCGAAGCCCGCCCATCCCGATCCGCCGCAGAGAATAAGGGACGGCGCTGACCCCCTCCAGGGGAAATCAGCGCCGTCCCGGGTTGGAAAAGCGGTTAACAGATTCAATTGTTCAGCAGTTCCAGGCTCACTTTGCAAAAGCCATCCATCTCGGGAATGCGGAAGAATACCGCAGATTCCATTGGAAGCCATACTTCCGGAGCACATTTTGAAAACAGAAGATTATACCTTTTTAACAAAACCTCTCCCGCAGGCTCCTCTATCTCAAAGCGGCCGGAATCTTCGTAAACTGCACGACATCTTCATAAGAGGAATGGAATACGTAGTGTCTATCTTTCTTTTGAAAAACATAATCAAAGGGTGGTTATTTTTATAAATTTGTCACAATCAGCTGCTATATTTGAAGTGTTGTCACGCAATTCAGCGTCAGCAGCCATAGCCTGGCTACCAAGCTCAAATGCTACTATAATTACGATTATTACCGGTTTATACCTCCCTGCTCTATGGCCGCTGAAAGCCACACCAGCTTCACGAAACATAAACTGCGCCGCTTGCTGTTGTAATGATTTTTCCATTATAGCGAGACGAAATCTCTGAATAGTTTCCACCTTCCAATAATTGCCTAATGCTGGTCATTTCCTCGTCTGAACGGATAATATCTGGCCACCAGTGTTCATAACGAAAGAAATCAAATATCGCCATGGCCCGCAAATCTATCACGCTATACAGTATATTGTATCTGTACTCCTTTACAAATCCACGCTTGTTGTCTCGAACAACAGTGACGGGATATGGCTCATATTGGAAAACAACGTGCCCGTTATCACAATCATACTCGTAATATGTGATGTCTGAGTACTCTGATATATAGACTGTCGGGTCATTTTGTTCGAAGCTGAAAAGTATTTCATTGTTTTTGAGGGCAACTTTTCTGCTCACGGAATATATACTGATAATAGCAACAAACAGGATGATTATTCCAAGGGCGACAAATAACCGTTTCTTGGTTATTTTGTTCATATGCTCTGCTACCCCTTACCTTGTTACTGGTTTATACCTAGAAGATGTGAGTATTATGTACCATATGTATATTCGCTCAATTTCACCGCGACTGTCGGCAATGCACCGTTTATAGAAAGCAGGGTTCTGTGGCTGTACTCGTTTGGCGGGCAATATAGGTATTGCCCGCCAAACTGAACGCTCTCTTGCTTTTTATCCGCCGAAGGTTCCTACACCCCAAGGCCAAAGCCCGTACATTCCGATTATGTTATTATAGCCTGTTGCAGCTGAGGAAAGGATTGGATAGTAATTGCTGGTAAGATGATATGAATATGAATATGGTATATCATGTTGTTCTCGATACCATTCTATTTCATTGTTCGAGTTAAGTCCGTATGTGAATGTTCCCCAATCTTCAACTGTAGTGACATGGACAACAGCATGTTCTGCTGTTGTATCATATACTCCACCTTCAACCGCAAACCAGTACTCAATCTCAGAACTGTCGTAGAAAATAATGTCACTAAGCAATGTTTGAACATTTGATAAGACATCAAAGGCTAACAGTAAAATCTCCACTGCCGACGTCGGCAATGTTAGTGCTGATGATATAGCTGTTAATGCTGTGCCAAATACAAATGGTGTATAGTTTGCCCTAACAGTTGTATAGTAATCCTGTGTCTCATATGCATATGTAGAACGATAAGCACCTAATTCATCAATATAAAACGATGAGCTGGCAACTTGGTGTGCATTATAAGCCGGAAAGAAATCTTCAATACTAGAGAAAACACTCACGCTGGACCTAGATTGGATAGCATTATTTGAACTTAGTAATGATGAGTTAATATATGTTTTCCCATTTATTCGTTCAACATTAAGCCCTTCAATGCTTTCAATTGGTTCTCCATTAGATATTGCTACTTTAAGTTCATCCAATGTGTCTTGTTCCATAGAATAATGATAACTATTGAAATCAAGACTTGTGAATTGGGTTTCCCCATCATACTCTGTAGTAAGGATACCGTCTTCTATGGTATTGTAACGGACACTACCATCAGGTAAGTACTCGTCGATATGGCGAAGCATATTGAGATTATAGTCAACATACACAATGTGTGAGCTGAATGATTGGTATACTTCATTAATTGTTGATCCTGTGGGTAAATAGGCCATAACGCTTTCAGGCTCAAATATAGTGCCTGCGGTTGTAGTTGTTTTTACTTCAAAGTCAGAAGTATCAATTAAACTATTTTGATTCATAGTGCTTTCCAACGCTTTTGCCGGAATGCATAGAAAGACCAGGGCAAAAACAAGTGCAAGATTTAAAGAACGGAAAATTAGCTTTTTCATACTAAACTCCTTTGTACTATTTTCAGCAATAATTAAGCCTTCCCCGTTTGTATCGTTTGCTGTTTAGTTGCTTCTTTCGAGGGGTGCCACTTCAAAAGGAACCCCGTTGATCGTCCCATAGACCTTCAACGTGAACGTCATTCCGGTGGGTACTATTACGCTGCCATCCAGGTCTACCCGGGAAAGGCCCGAATCCATCCAGACGCACCACAGCATGCTGCTGCTCCACAGTTCCATTGTGGCATTTATGGTCTTTCCGCTGTCTTTTACGGATGCCGAACAGTTTGCGCTCGTTCCGGAGAACGTCAAGTCACGGGTCACCGTGGTCAAGGTCATTGCTGCGCCGGCCGGCACGGTCAGCACCAGGAATAATGCCGCCGCAAGCACGATCGCCAATATCCTGCGCATTTTGCATCACCTCCTTTCCGCCGTTCTATTCTGTAAACGGAGAAAGGAGGTGAAACCGGACGCCGAATATTCTATTTTTTCCCGATCAATTCATTTTTGGCGATTTGCCCAAGGAAACGCTCTCGGCTATGTGCAGAATCACGGATCGATCCAGGATACCACTGACTTCGAAATACATACCCGTTTCATCATCCGTCCAGATCAAAACGTTTTGCTCTGTCCCCGAACGGGAGAGATAAAGCCATCCGGTGGATCCCACAATGCTGACTTTCTCCTGCAAATACTCTTCGCCTGCATTCGGAATGACGTCGATCGCCATCCCCTCGTGCATGTATCCCGCATCGAAGAAAAAGTAGCTTCCGTCTCCCTTTTGATACGTGACGGATATCCGGTTATCCCGACAAATCGCCGCCGATTCTACATATCCCTCCGGCAGCCAGGTCGGACGATAGTTTGGCAATCCTGCGGTTTCTTCCCCAAGGAACCGATAGACGATATGATTCCTCCAGGTCTCCCGTATCCACCGCTGTATCGCCTCGCGCGCCTGGGCATTGGAGGCCAGCCAGGAAAAGGCGCAGATCATCACGAGGGCGAAGGCGGCGGCGACGGTCCATTTTGCCCGGTGATTCTGCTCCCGTTTTCGTCCCAGCCTCAGTACCGGTTCCATTTTCAACGCAAAGGCCGGAGAAAAGCTGTGCTGCGGCTGATCCGCCTGCATAAGCCCGGCAAGCAGGCTTTCTTCCACCAGAGCTGCGGCTTCCTTCAGCTCTTTTGCGGAAAAGTCTCTATTCATCCGGGCCCTCCTCCATTCGCTCCTTCAGGAGCTGCTTCGCCCGCCAAAGCAGCTTCTGGACGGACGCCTGTTTCATTCCCCAGAGAGCGGCCAGCTCGGCGGCGCTGTATCCATGCCGGTAGCGCAGAAGCAGCGCCTCCCGATAGCGGCGGGGCAAGCCGGCCATGGCGTCGGCAAGTCCCCCGTCTCCCGGCGGCGGCACGGCTGCGTCCTCCAGCTCCTCCGGGTCTTCGTCCCCGAAGCGTTTCTGCGCCCGAAGCATATCGATGGCTTTCCTCTCTGTTATGATAACGACGTAGGCCTTCGTTTCCGGACAGTCGATTTGACGGATTTTCGAAAAATGCCGCAAAACGGAGAGAAACGCCTGATGCACGGCGTCCTCCGCATCCGGTTCATTGTGTAAAAGCCGCATGGCGGCGCGGAACATCAGATCGCGGTAAAGGAGATACAGCTGCGCAAAACGGTTCTGCTCCTCCTCCGACTCCAGCATTTGCAGATATAGGCCAAGCAACCCCCTCACCTCCCGTGCAGCAGGATGATTATACCAGCACGGAGCTTTTGCCGCAACGGGATGCGGTTTCTTCTCCGGTTTCTGTTGACATCCGCCGGTTTATTTGCTATCCTATGGGGCGGAATACAGAGGACCGTTTTTAAGCTGGTACAGAGATGCCGGCAAGACTGGTCAGGAGCTCCGGGGCGCGGGCCCCGGGTCTTGATGTGTGGTCTTGCCGGGGAGGCAGGGCTTTTTTTGTGCCCGGGAGGGACCTTGGAACAGAACGATCGCGAGAATCTGGAACAGATCCGGCGGAACGCCGCCGAATGGCTGACCCGGCGCGGGCTTGACGCCCTGCTGGGTCCTGAATACGTTTTGATGCCCGGCCTCTGCGATGTGCACGTACATCTGCGGGAGCCGGGATTTTCTCGAAAGGAGACCATCCGCACCGGCACGCTGGCCGCCGCCCGGGGCGGCTTCACCACGGTCTGCGCCATGCCCAACCTGGACCCGGTGCCGGATTCCCCCGAGACCCTGGAGCCCCAGCTGGAGCTGATCCGCCGGGACGCGAAGATCCGGGTGCTGCCCTACGGGGCCATCACCCGGGGGGAGCAGGGCAAGGAGCTCTCGGATCTGGAGGGGCTGGCCCCCCTGGTGTGCGCCTTTTCCGACGACGGACACGGCGTGCAGGACGAGGGCCTCATGCGGGAGGCCATGATTCGGGCCAAAGCCCTGGGCAAGCTGATCTGCGCCCATTGCGAGGACGACGCCCTCCGGGCGGGGGGCCATATCCGGGAAAGCGCCCTGTCCCGGCAGCTGGGCATCCCCGGCATCCCGCCGGAGAGCGAATACCGGCAGCTGGAGCGGGACCTGCGCCTGGCGGAGGAGACCGGCTGCGCCTACCACGCCTGCCATCTCTCCGCGAAGGAGAGCATCGGCCTCATGCGCCAGGCAAAAAAGGCGGGGCTGAACGTGAGCTGCGAGACCGCCCCCCACTACCTGCTCCTCTGTCTGGAGAACCTTCGGGACGAGGGCCGGTTCAAAATGAATCCGCCCCTGGGAGACCGGGAGGACCGGGACGCGGTGCTGGAGGGTTTCCTGGACGGCACGGTGGATATGCTGGCCACGGACCACGCCCCCCATACCCAGGCGGAGAAGGCCGGAGGGCTCCTGGGGAGCCTCATGGGAGTGGTGGGCCTGGAGCCCGCCTTCCCGGTGCTGTACACCGCCCTGATCCGGACGGGGATCATGCCTGCAGAGACCCTGGCGGAGCGGATGGCCTTCGCCCCCCGCCGCCGCTTCGGCCTGGAGGCCGGGGAGGACTTTGCCGTGTTCCGCAGCGGGGCGGAATTCAAGCTGGACCCGGAGGCCTTCGTCTCCAAAGGCCGGGCCACCCCCTTCGGGGGGATGCGCCTCCACGGAGCCTGCGTGCTCACCGTGATGGAGGGAAAGATCGTTTATCAAGAGGAGCGGGGATAACGCTCCCGGGGAGGATATGAAATGGCAAAGAGAACAGATTTGAAGAAGATCATGATCATCGGCTCCGGCCCCATCGTCATCGGGCAGGCGGCGGAGTTCGACTATGCGGGGACCCAGGCCTGCCTGGCCCTGAAGGAAGAGGGATACGAGGTCATCCTGGTGAACTCCAATCCCGCCACCATCATGACGGACACCAGCATTGCGGACAAGGTCTATATGGAGCCCCTGACCCTGGAGTATATCGCCAAGATCCTCCGGTATGAGCGCCCGGGCGCCATCATCCCCGGCATCGGCGGCCAGACGGGCCTGAACCTGGCGGTGCAGCTGGAAAAGAAGGGCATCCTGCGGGAATGCCGGGTGGAGCTGCTGGGCACGGATTCCGCCAGCATCGAGATGGCGGAGGACCGGGAGAAGTTCAAGGAGCTGTGCGCCTCGATCAACGAGCCCACCATCCCCAGCGAGATCACCTACTCCATGGAGGAGGCCCGGGCTGCCGCGGAGCGGATCGGCTACCCCGTGGTGCTCCGCCCCGCCTTCACCCTGGGCGGAACCGGAGGCGGCTTCGCCAACGATCCAGCCGAGCTGGAGGAAGTGGGCGTCAACGCCTTCCGCCTGAGCCCCGTCCATCAGGTGCTCATCGAGAAGAGCGTCCGGGGCTATAAAGAGATCGAATTTGAGATGATGCGGGACGGGGAAGATCATATCATCACCGTCTGCGGCATGGAGAACGTGGACCCCGTGGGGGTGCACACCGGGGACAGCGTGGTGGTGGCCCCCATCCTGAGTCTGGAGGAAAAGCAGCTGAAGCGGCTGGAGGAGAGCGCCGTGAAGCTCATCCGGGCCCTGCGGATCCAGGGAGGCTGCAACGTGCAGTTCGCCCAGCATCCGGAGACGGAGGAATACTTCCTCATCGAAGTCAACCCCCGGGTCTCCCGCTCCTCCGCCCTGGCCTCCAAGGCCAGCGGCTACCCCATCGCCCGGGTCACCGCCAAGGTGGCGCTGGGCATGACCCTGGCGGAGATCCCCGTGGCCGGGGGCAACGCCGCCATTCCCCCCAGCCTGGACTACATCGTGGCCAAGTTCCCCCGCTTCCCCTTCGATAAGTTCACCTCCGCCCCCAACACCCTGGGCACCCAGATGAAGGCCACCGGGGAGGTCATGGGCATCGGCTCCACCCTGGCGGAGTGCTTCCTGAAATCCGTCCGGTCCCTGGAGACCGGGGTCTGCCATCTCCACCTGGCAAAATTCGACGCCATGCCCGACGACGACCTGCGGGCCTATCTGGCGGACTTCCGGGACGACACCCTCTACGCCGTGATGGAGCTGCTGCGCCGGGGGGCCTCCGTGGAAGAGCTGCACCGGCGCACCATGATCACCTCCCTCTTCCTGGAATGCCTGAAGAGCATTGTGGAGATGGAAAATCTGCTGAGATCGAAGCCCGGCGACGGCAAGACCCTGCTGGCCGCCAAGACCATGGGCTTCGCGGATCAGTACATCGGCCGCCTCTGGGGGAAGGACTGGACGGAGGTCCGGGCCCAGCGCCTCCGGGAGGGCATCGTCCCCGTCTTCCGCATGGTGGACACCCTCCACACGGGAAAATACATCGCTTACCTCTACTCCACCTACATGAACCTGCTGGACAAGGACTGCGTGAACCAGTCCCAGCTCACGGACAAACGGAAGATCCTGGTGCTGGGCGCCGGTCCCATCCGCATCGGCCAGGGGGTGGAATTCGACTACTCCACCGTCCACGCGGTGCAGACCATCCGCCGGGCGGGGTACGAGGCCATCATCATCAACAACAATCCGGAGACCGTCTCCACGGACTATACCACCGCGGACAAGCTCTATTTCGAGCCCCTGACCCCGGAGGACGTGATGACCATCCTGGATTTCGAGCAGCCCGAGGGGGTCATCGCCTCCCTGGGCGGCCAGACCGCCATCAACCTGGCCCAGCCCCTGGACGACCTGGGGGTGAAGATCGTGGGCACGGACTGCGCCGCCATCGAGCGGGCGGAGAACCGGGACAGCTTCGAGAAGCTCCTGGTGGAGCTGGGCATCCCCCAGCCCCCCGGACGGGCGGTGACGGATCTGGAGGCCGGGGTGCAGGCCGCGGAGGAGATCGGCTACCCCGTGCTGGTGCGCCCCAGCTTCGTGCTGGGAGGCCGGGCCATGCAGATCGTGGCAAACGAGGCCCAGCTGCGCCACTACCTGAAGACCGCTGTGGAGATCAACACGGAACAGCCGGTGCTGGTGGACAAATACATCCAGGGCAAGGAAGTGGAGATCGACGCCATCTGCGACGGGCAGGACGTGTTCGTGCCGGGCATCATGGAGCTGGTGGAACGCACCGGCGTCCACTCCGGGGACTCCATCAGCGTATACCCCACCTTCAGCATCCCGGATAAGGTGAAGGGGATCATCCTCCAGTACGCAAAAAAGCTGGGCCTGGGCATCGGCATCGTGGGCCTGTTCAACGTGCAGTTCATCGTGGACCGGGAGGACCGGGTCTACATCATCGAGGTGAACCCCCGCTCCTCCCGCACCGTGCCCTTCCTGAGCAAGGCCACGGGCTGGAGCCTGGCGGACATCGCCACGGAGGTCATCCTGGGCAAGAGCCTGAAGGAGCAGGGGATCTTCCGCCTGTATCCCGAGGAGCGGAAGCGCTGGTACGTGAAGGTGCCGGTGTTCTCCTTCAACAAGCTCCGGGGCCTGGACGCCTACCTTTCCCCGGAAATGAAGAGCACCGGAGAGGCCATCGGCTACGACCGTTCTCTGAACCGGGCGCTGTACAAAGCCCTCCAGGCCTCCGGCATGAAGCTCCAGAATTACGGCACCGTCTTCGCCACCATCGCGGACCGGGACAAGGCGGAGGCCCTGCCCCTGGTGCGCCGGTTCTACAACCTGGGCTTCAACATCGAGGCCACCAGCGGCACCGCCGCCTATCTGAAGGAGCACGGCATCCGTACCCACGTGCTGAAAAAGCTGGGAGAGAGCGAGGAGATCGTGGAAGCTCTGCGCCAGGGCCATATCGCCTACGTCATCAACACCAGCAACGTGGGGGATCCCGGTCTGAGCACCGACGGCTACCGCATCCGCACCCTGGCCACGGAGAACAGCATCACCATGTTCACCGCTCTGGATACGGTGAAGGTGCTGCTGGACGTGCTGGAGGAGACCACCATCACCGTATCCACCATCGACAGGGACGAGGAGGAAGAGAATTGAACCAGGGTCTGTACGTCATCCGGGAGAACCGTCCCCTCACCCGGGACATGCTCCTTCTCCGGCTGGAGGGGGATACCTCGGCCCTGATCAATCCGGGTCAGTTCGTGAACATCCGGGTGCCGGAAAAGTTCCTCCGGCGGCCCATCAGCGTATGCGACTGGCGGGAGGGGGAGCTGACCCTGGTATACCGGGTGGCGGGCTCCGGCACCGCCGCCCTGCGGGATATGCGGCCCGGCGCGGAGCTGGATCTGCTCACGGGTCTGGGAAACGGCTACAACCTGGGCAAGGCCGGCCCCGCCCCCATCCTTCTGGGAGGCGGATCGGGGATCCCTCCCCTGCTGGGCCTCTGCCGCCGTCTTCTGGCCCAGGGGGCGAAGCCCAGGGTCCTCCTGGGATACCGCACCGCCGCCGACGCCTACCTGGCCGGAGATTTCGAGGCCCTGGGGGCGGAGGTCCTGATCGCCGCCCAGGACGGGAGCCTGGGGATCCGGGGCATGGTGACGGATCTGATGGAAAACCTGGAATACAGCTTCTTCTACGCCTGCGGGCCGGAGCCCATGTACCGGTCCATCGCCCGGGCGGCGAAGGCCCCGGGTCAGTACAGCTTCGAGGCAAGAATGGGCTGCGGCTTCGGGGCCTGCATGGGCTGCTCCTGCGAGACCCTGGCGGGAACGAAGCGGATCTGCCGGGACGGCCCGGTGATGGAAAGCGGGGAGATCAAATGGGAAAACTGAGCACTGTCCTCTGCGGGATCGGGCTGGATAATCCGGTGATCCCCGCCTCCGGCACCTTCGGCTACGGTTACGAATTCGCGGAACTCTACGATATCAATATGCTGGGGGCCTTCTCCTGCAAGGGCACCACCCTGGAGCCCCGCTTCGGCAATCCTCTGCCCCGGATCGCCGAGACCCCGGCGGGGATGCTGAACGCCATCGGCCTCCAGAATCCGGGGGCGGACAGGGTCCTCTCCGAGGAGCTTCCCCGGCTGCGGCAGCTATACCGCAAAAAGATCCTGGCGAACATCGGAGGCTTCTCCGCGGAGGAATACGCGGAGACCGCCCGGCGGTTGGAGGCGGACGAGCTGGTGGGCTGGCTGGAGATCAACATCTCCTGCCCCAACGTCCACGGGGGCGGCATGAGCTTCGGCACGGACCCGGCCCAGGCGGCGGCGGTGACGAAGGCGGTGAAGGCCGTCACCCATAAGCCCGTCATCATGAAGCTCAGCCCCAACGTGACGGATATCGTCCCCATCGCCCTGGCCTGTCAGGAGGCGGGGGCGGACGGGCTGAGCCTCATCAACACCCTCCAGGGGATGCGCTTCGACCTGCGCACCCGGAGGCCCCTGATCGCCAACACCTTCGGCGGCCTTTCCGGCCCCGCTCTCCTGCCCCTGGCCCTGCGGATGGTGTACCAGGTGACCCGGGCGGCGGAGATCCCCGTCGTGGGCATGGGGGGCGTTTCCTCCGCCGAGGACGTGCTGGAGATGCTCCTGGCCGGCGCCTGCGCCGTGGAGGTGGGAGCCGCGAACCTGACGGATCCCCTGGTCTGCAAACGGATCATCGAGGACCTGCCGGGGGTCCTGGAAAAGTACGGATTCTCCTCCGTGGAGGAGGTAAGGGAGGCGGCAAAGCATGGGTAAGGACGTGATCGTAGCCTGCGACTTCCCCGGCAGGGGAAAGCTGGAGGCCTTTCTGGACCGGCTGGGGGCGGAGAAGCCCTATGTGAAGATCGGCATGGAGCTGTTCTACGCCGAGGGGCCGGAGATCGTGCGCCTGCTGAAAAGCCGGGGCTGCCGGGTCTTTCTGGATCTGAAGCTCCACGATATCCCCAATACGGTGAAGCGGGCCATGGCCGTGCTGGCGGACCTGGGGGCGGACATGGTGAACGTCCACGCCGCCGGGACCCGGGCCATGATGGAAGCCGCCCTGGAGGGGCTCTCCACGGGGAGCGGTCCCCGTCCCCTGCTCCTGGCGGTGACCCAGCTCACCAGCACGGATCAGACCGCCCTGGAAACCGAGCTGCTGATCCGGGAGCCCATGGAGCGGGTGGTGGAAAGCTACGCGAAGAACGCCCGGGCCGCCGGGCTGGACGGGGTGGTGTGTTCTCCCCTGGAGGCCGCCGCCGTCCACGCCGCCTGCGGAACGGACTTTCTCACCGTCACCCCCGGGGTGCGTTTCCCGGAGGGGGACGCGGGAGATCAGAAACGGGTCATGAGCCCGCTGAAAGCCCGGAAGGCGGGGTCCGACTACATCGTGGTGGGCCGGCCCATCACCGCCGCCCCGGATCCGGCGGCGGCCTACGCCCGCTGCATCCGGGAATTCGTGGGATAAGGAGGAGCATCATGGAAAGCCGCAAACGGGAATTCATCCGCTTCCTGGAGGAGGCGGGAGTGCTGAAATTCGGAGACTTCATCGCCAAAAGCGGGCGGAAGCTCCCCTATTTTCTCAACGCCGGAGAGGTGAAGACCGGCGGCGGCAGCGCCCGGCTGGGGGAATTCTACGCCGACGCCTATCTGGAAAAGCTGGGGCAGAAAAAGGCCGCCCTCTTCGGTCCCGCCTACAAGGGCATCCCTCTGGCGGTGAGCGCCGCCTCCGCCCTGGCCCGCCGGGGCCTGGACCTGCCCTGGTTCTTCAACCGGAAGGAGGCCAAGGACCACGGGGAGGGAGGCTCCCTGGTGGGGTATCTCCCCAAGGCCGGGGACGAGGTGGTCATCATCGAGGACGTGATCACCGCTGGCACCGCCATCCGGGAGAGCATGGAGCTCCTGAGCACCCTGGAGGGGGTCAAGGTCGCCGCCGCCTTCGTCATGGTAGACCGGCGGGAACGGGGACAGACCGAGAAGGCCGCCACCCGGGAGGTACAGGAAAAATACGGCTTCCCGGTGTACTCCATCGCGGACGTGTACGACATCCTGGAATACCTGGAGGAAAAGCCGGAGGGCCGGGAAAAGGCGGAGCGCATCCGGGCCTATCTGGCGGAATACGGAGACAAAGCATGAGACATCTCATCAACATCCTGGACCTGACGGTACCGGAGATCGACGCCCTCATCCGCCGGGCGGACGACATCATGGCCCGTCCCGGGGATTACTGGGACGCCTGCGCCCACAAGATCCTGGCCACCCTCTTCTTTGAGCCCTCCACCCGCACCCGCCTGAGCTTCGAATCCGCCATGCTGAGTCTGGGGGGACAGGTGCTGGGCTTCTCGGAGGCCGCCTCCAGCTCCGCCGCCAAGGGGGAGAGCGTGGCGGACACCCTGGCCGTGGTGAGCGGCTACGCGGACATCATCGCCATGCGCCATCCCAAGGAGGGCGCGCCCATCGTGGGGGCGGTCCACTCCCGGGTCCCCGTCATCAACGCCGGGGACGGAGGGCACTATCACCCCACCCAGACCCTCACGGACCTGCTCACCATCCACCATGTGAAGGGGACCTTCAGCGGCCTCACCATCGGCCTCTGCGGGGACCTGAAATTCGGGCGCACGGTCCACTCCCTCATCGGGGCCATGTCCCGGTACGCGGATATCCGCTTTGTTCTGGTGAGCCCGGAGGAGCTGAAGCTGCCCAGCTTTGTGAAGCAGGAGTACATCAAGGACCGGGGCATCGAGTACGTCCAGTCCCAGGACCTGGAGAGCGTGCTGGGGGACCTGGACATCCTGTACATGACCCGGGTGCAGCGGGAGCGGTTTTTCAGCGAGGAGGAGTACCTGCGCCTGCGGGACAGCTATATCCTCACCCCGGAAAAGCTGCGCCTGGCCAGGCCGGACCTGGCCATCCTCCACCCCCTGCCCAGGGTGAACGAGATCTCCACGGCGGTGGACGCGGATCCCCGGGCGGTGTACTTCCGCCAGGCCCATTACGGCAAATTCATCCGCATGGCCCTGATCCTCATGCTGCTGAAGGAGGCGGAGAAATGACCATAGACAGCATTCAGAACGGCTACGTCATCGACCATATCCCGGCGGGCCGGGCCATGGCCCTGTACACCCACCTGGGTCTGGAGCGGCTGGGCACCCCCGTGGCCATGATCCTCCACGCCGTCAGCGCCCGCATGGGCCGGAAGGACATCATCAAGATCGACGGGGACATGGAGCTGAGCCTGGACGTGGTGGGCTACCTCGCCCCCGGCGCCACGGTGAACGTGATCCGGGACGGCATGCTGCAGGAGAAAAAGACCCTGGAGCTGCCCGAGACCCTCACCGGCGTCATCCGCTGCCGGAACCCCCGGTGCATCACCTCCGCCGAGCGGGACCTGCCCGCCGTGTTCCGCCTTGCGGACCGGGAAAAGCAGGTATACCGCTGCGTCTACTGTGAGGCGAAGTACGAGGGATAAGGGCAGAGATCGCCCCGGGGCGGGAGCCGCATGGACTCCCGCCCCGGGGGCGTTGTTTTCGGGGGATCAGAAGACGTCGGAGAGGGCGAGCAGGGTGATGAGGCCGCCGATCAGGGCCAGGATGGTGAGGATGCCGAAGAACTTGACCCACTTTTTGATGCTCAGCAGGTAGGCTTCGGACCGCTGCAGGGACGCCAGGGCCTCCGGCGGGAAGCCCACGGCGGCGGGGGCGGCGGGGGCGGCC
>JAEEGJ010006434.1_pt1 | contig 35226 bp, 28 predicted proteins | sample 8958761 | NCBI WGS metagenome assembly JAEEGJ01 (sample SAMN16246546, study PRJNA631951) | gut metagenome | biome: gut microbiome; feature: rumen; material: RS-attached | host: Bos | place: Iran: Karaj | collected 2018-10
CGGTTAAACCAATTTCTTCGATAGATACACCTTCACTTTTATCTGAATTTTTAGCGATTTCTTCATTAAGATCAATTGTTTTTTCACCTATTGATAAGCTAGGAGCGCTATAAACTGAATTGCCTTTATCTGAATTTTTAGCGATTTCTTCATTAAGATCAATTGTTTTTTCACCTATTGATAAGCTAGGAGCGCTATAAACTGAATTGCCTTGATCATCGAAAATAGTTTTATTCTCAATAACTACTCCTACAGAATCAAACGTAGCTTCAATAGAGTACTTGGTACCGTTGAAGTTTTCATCGTCTTGGAGGTCAATGTCTAATTCATCAATCTCTTTTTTGGACATATCTGTTACTGTAAGCTTGCCTGTGACCATGGGTGGCTTTGTTGTTGTGATGATTGTTGTTGATGTTGTAGTAGCTTTACTTGTTGTCTTAGATGTCGTTGCAGTGGTTGTGGTCGTTGTAGTAGTTGTTGTTGTGGTAGTAGTTGTTGTTGTGGTAGTAGTTGTTGTTGTGGTAGTAGTTGTTGTTGTGGTAGTAGTAGTTGTTGTTGTTGTTGTTGTTGTTGTTGTTGTTGCAGGCTTTCTAACATTTACATTCATTGTGCATGTGCCATTGTTGCCTGCATTTATCTTTATAGTAGCATTTCCTTCCTTGACACCGCTTATAACACCGGTTTTATCAACTGATGCTATAGAAGAATCGGATGAGCTGTATTCAAGATCTTTATAATTTGAATGGATAGTATATTTTTCACCTTTGATGATGGAGATACTCTTAGGACCGATAACTATTTCACCATCCAGAGGTATGAATTTATAACCTTTTTCATTGGCGAGTGTTTCAGCTGTTGAACCCTTATAGCCATAAATAGTTCCGCTGTAAGATTTGTCGAATGCGTTATCTGCAATTATGCATGACTTGTTGTAGATATAAACATCTGCGTTTGTGTTTGCGAAAGCGATTCCTTTAATCTCTTTTACACTTGTTGGTACAACAATATTAGCCATTGCTGCACAGTTATTAAAAGCATAATACTCGACCAGTGATACTTGAGAGTTATAAATGTCTATTTCCTTTAGAGTTTTCATTCCGGAAAATGCATACTTTGGTATTTTTTCTCCGCCTATGATAGTAATTTTTCTGATAGCATAATCAGAGAAATCAATAGCATTATTTTCCCAGTCACGATTCTCATACATAAACAAATCAGCAACTGAGCAGTTCCAACCGCTTATGCCGTTACCTTCCAGTGTACATTCTTTAATAGTTGCTGCATATGGAAGTGTAAGTTCCTCAAGAGATGTACAACCAATAAATATCATATTGCCTATAGATGTTACTTCTGAAGGAATTACAAGCGTTGTTAATGATTTACAATTCTCGAATGCATGTGAACCTATGGTCGTACAAGTTTCTGGGATTATGAATTCTTTCAGTTTTGTACAATTTGCAAAAGCATATTGACCTACACTTGTTATAACGCTTTTTTCAGGTAATGACGTTATGGGAGTATTATAGAAAGAATATTCTCCGTATGAAGAAATTGTGTTCGGAAGCTTGATTTTTTCCAATCCGGTACAGTTAAAGAAAGCTTTTGTTCCTACTGTTGTTACATTAGTCTGGCTAAAGTCAATTTCTTTAAGATTGGTCATACGTGAGAAAGCATAAGATGGAATAATTTCTCCGCCTGTAATTGTTACCTTTTCAAGAGCATAATCAGAGAAATACATAGATTCATTTTCCAAGTCATAATTTCGTTTCCAAAACAAATCGGCTACTGAGCTGTTCCAGTCTGTTCCGTTACCATCAATAGTTACTTCTTTGCGTGTACCTGCAAATGGAATAGTTAGTTCTTTAAGAGATGTACATCCTCCTAATAATTGTGGGCCAAGGTAAGTCGTTGTTGAAGGAACTTCCAGCTTTTTTAAACCCGAACAATTTTGGAATACACCTTCGCCGAATGTTTCAAGACTGTTTCCAAGCTTTACCTCACCAATGGAAGTACAACCTGAAAAAGCAAATGCACCAATAGTTTTAATACTATCAGGCAGAACAAATAGATCTTCGGTAGTCTTAGAGATATCTCCGTATGCTGCGGAATTCAGCTGCTTCATACCTTTGAAGAGGTTTGCACCGATGTTTGTTATCACGAGTCCATTTTCTGCGTCGGTATCTTCAAACAGAACCTGAGTTATAGCAGCCGCGTTTACAAAAGGAACTTCAGAGAAATTCTTCATCTCACCATGTCCGTATATTCGCAGTAAGCCGTTGTTATAAATATCGGCCTTGATATTTTCGCCTAGATCAACAGACTCATAAATCTCTGCGTCATCTGAAATAGAAAGAATTAAAGGCTTTTTCTCATTACTTTCTGCAACTTCACTTTCATTTTCAGTAGATTCGTCAGCTTTGACATCAAGAGAAAAAGCATTTGACATCTTGATCTCACCAAATTTTGTGTCAATTTCTGGGGACTGTAATGAGTTCTTGTCACCGTCTGATGTGTCATTTGTGGACTTGTCAGGAGAATCTACATCATAAGATGTACTCTCGTTTTCAGCCTTTGAACTTAGGCTTTTATTTGCCGAAGCTCCCCAGGAAGTCTGACTGACATTGTTCGAAGTTATTGCCGATGAGCAGATGACAGCACTAAGCACTCCGGCAATGATTCGTTTGTACATTTCCTTCACTCCAATTATTATTTTTATATTGCATAAATTGAACAATATATAAATTATATCGCAAATTATACTAACAGTCAATAATAATAATCGCAGATTTGGCAATTTTTTTATCATTTTGTGCTAAATGATAATGCAAGCTTTTGTTTTAATCTTTTGTTTATCTAATATTTTCATAAGCTTAATTAAACTTGATTTACCTTGAAATCAAATAAAAAACCACAGTACTTCTGACAATAATATCAGAAATACTGTGGCTAAGATTCTTATAGAGCGAAATATTGCCTTCTATCGCTTTTTATATTGTTGCGTAAAGGTTAGTTTCCCATGCTGGAATATAAAGCTGATGCCTAATATATAGCTTATATGAAGGGTTAAGCTTCTTTATAAGAAGCGGGAGTTCAAATATGTCTTCGTTTCTGTGATAAAGTGACACCATGAGCTTTGGTGCGTAATGTGCTATGGTAAGAGCTGCGCCCCAGATTGCTTCGCGCTCAAAGCCTTCAACATCCATTTTTATAATAGTTGCAGGTTTTTTTGAGAGAACACTGTCAACTGAAAGCGCCCCTATCATATTATCTGACTCAGCTGTAATAGCTGATTGTCGTCCAGCCTTAGATGCAAACGGTAGTTCACCATCAACGCACCATGCTGCGGAATTATAAGCATATACATGGGACATTCTATCTATGAATTTAGCAAGCTTCTTGAAGTTCTTCTTATCGGGTTCAAGAGCATAAATTGAAACATAGTTTCCATGTGTGAATTCAAGGAGCTCCTTGATAGTATCTCCGTTATATGCTCCAAGATCTACGTAAATTTCGTTCATCGTGGGCTTTATAATCTTTTTGTATATATCAGCCTTAGTTGTTGTAACTGCAGAAAGGTACTCTATTTTTCCACTTATTTTGAAGTTAATAATACTTGCATATACCTTGCGTGAATAGTCGTCGGCAAGGCTGTCATAGACCTGTTGTATCTTATCTGCATTTTCTATGCAGTACTCATATGTGAACAGTCCCCTGCCAACAACAGGAACATCAGGTACATAAAGAGTATGTTTTGAAGCAATCTCAACGACTTTATCAACAATTTCCTGATATCCAGCTGCAAAAGCTAGCACAACGACAAAATCGTCAACAGCTTCTTCAATCTCGGAAAGTTTATGTACTCTGTATCCTTCAAAGGAATGTCCGCGAACAAAGTCGTCACTGGCAAAAATACCTGCTACAGTTATATGCTTTTCACGGAAGACAGACATTATTTTTAGTGCACCGTCTCCCATTCCGTAGATAAATATCGGACGTTCTTCAGCTTTTAGCCTGTCCCAACTAGATTCTTTTTCTATAATAAACGATAGCATTTTTTTCAATCACCTCTGAAATTAAAAATCTCCATCACTGTCATGCATATCGTCGTAATCGTCGAAGTGATCGTGACCTGAATGGAAGCCCATCATATCTCTTCCTCTTATGCCGTATCTGTCGCGCATTATGTTCAGATATTTGTCTATGAGTTCAGAAACCTTTCTAACATTCTTTACGCAGTGTACTTCTTTTGAAGGAGTATCTGCATCGCGGCTGTAAATTATAATTGTTCCGCAATTGAAAAGACGCTGAAAAAAAGGATATTTAACTTTTTTATCAGTAATCTTGTAAAGATCTATTTCATCTTCGTCAATACTAAGAAAACCTGTACGTGTTATGAATTTTGTATCTGTAAGATAATAACGTGTAAAAGTAAGAGGCAGTCCGAAAATTGAACGTTTTTTGTCTGTCCACACATATTCAAAAGCATTTTTTTTCATGGTTTTATCCTCCAATCCGTTAATCCGTCAGAATTTGCTACATATATTTTAACACATTACAATGTAATAGTCAACTATATTCTATAATAAAACGATATATACAGACTTTTATTACTTGTTATCACCTATTGATATACATAATACTGCATTAAATTTTCGCAAAAAATGAAAAAAAGGCTTTACAAATACATTCTAATATGGTATAATATTATCACCGTGTACTTGGTCCGGGGCATGACCTCGATTTTCACCCCCTACTGAGTTTTCGGAATATTTTTTAAGAGGTGCTTCAAATGTTATTGAAGGATGAAAAGACAGCCGTTATAGAGGCTAACAGAACACACGAAAATGATACTGGTTCACCTGAGGTTCAGATCGCTATTCTTACAAGAAGAATCAACGACCTTACAGAACACCTTAAGAGCCACAAGAACGATCACCACTCAAGAAGAGGTCTTCTTAAAATGGTTGGTCACAGACGTAACCTTCTTGCATATCTCAAGAAGAAGGATATCAACAGATACCGTGCTATCGTAGAAAAGCTCGGTCTCCGTAAGTAATCTTGTTTATAAAGGCAGTGGGGTTCTGTACCCTTCTGCCTTTACGTCTATCAGAGTGCAGGGATTAGAAGTCAGAGGCAAGGGTCAGAATGATTTTTCGGGCTTTTACCTCTAACTTCTAAAAGCTCTCCTCTGAAATATAATCTTTAAATTGGAGGCAAATCAGATGTTTGAAAACTACAGAACTTTTGAAACAACGTACGCTGGAAGACCTCTCATAGTTGAAACTGGCAAAACCTGTGGATTGTCCAACGGTTCTTGTTGGGTAAGATATGGTGAGACTGTTGTAATGGCAAACGTAACAGCAAGCGCAAAGCCAAGGGAGGGTGTTGACTTCTTCCCTCTTTCGGTTGACTATGAGGAAAGACTTTACTCAGTAGGCAGGATACCTGGTTCGTTTACAAAGCGCGAGGGCAAACCTTCTGAAAAGGCTATCTTAACATCACGCTGCGTTGACAGACCTATCCGTCCTCTTTTCCCAAAGGATATGAGAAACGATGTTTCTGTTGTAATGACAGTTCTTGCTGTAGAGCCTGATAATTCACCTGAAATTGCAGGTATGATAGCTACTTCGATAGCTATTTCAATTTCAGATATTCCATGGAACGGACCTATTGCCGGAATCAATGTAGGTCTTGTTGATGGTGAAATTGTTCTCAATCCAACTCTTGAGCAGAGAGCTAAGACAGATCTCAATCTTACAGTGGCTGGTACTGCTGAAAAGATTGTTATGATCGAGGCAGGTGCTAACGAAGTTCCTGAGGATACAATGCTTGATGCTATTCTTACTGGTCATGAAGAAATCAAGAAGATGGTATCGTTTATCAATGATATCCGCGCTCAGATTGGTAAGCCTAAATTTGAATTTGAGTCAATGGAAGTTGACCATGATATGTTTGATGCTATAGAAGCATTTGCTTCTGACCGCGTAAAGGTTGCTCTCGATACAAATGATAAGAATGTTCGTGACGAGAGACTGGCTCCTATCATAGATGATATCCATGCTAACTTTGATGAGAAGTATCCTGAGCAGATACCTATGATTGACGAGTGCATCTACAAGCTTCAGAAGAAAATAGTTCGTGCATGGCTTTATGAAGGCAAACGTGTTGACGGTCGTGGAATCGACGAAATCCGTCCGCTTGCTGCTGAAGTAGGAATACTCCCACGTGTTCATGGTTCAGGTCTCTTTACAAGAGGTCAGACACAGGTCCTCACAGTATGTACACTTGGTCCTGTAAGTGAGTGTCAGAAGATTGATGGCCTTGACGAAGAGGATTCTAAGAGATATATGCATCAGTATAACTTCCCGAGTTATTCTGTTGGTGAAACAAAGCCAAGCAGAGGTCCTGGACGTCGCGAAATTGGACACGGTGCTCTTGCTGAAAGAGCTCTTGCTCCAGTTATTCCTTCTGTTGAGGATTTCCCATATGCTCTCAGACTTGTTTCTGAAGTACTTTCATCAAACGGTTCAACATCACAGGGTTCTATCTGTGGTTCAACACTTGCTCTTATGGATGCTGGTGTTCCAATCAAGGCACCGGTTGCAGGTATTTCATGTGGACTTATCACTCTTCCGGATAGTGATGACTTTATGACAATGGTTGATATCCAGGGACTTGAAGACTTCTTCGGCGATATGGATTTCAAGGTTGGTGGTACTCACAAGGGTATTACAGCTATTCAGGTTGATATTAAGGTAGACGGACTTACTCCTGCAATCATCAAGCAGGCATTTGAGAAAACAAGAAAGGCTCGTATTTATATCCTTGACGAGATCATGCTCAAGGCTATTCCTGAGAGCAGACCTACAGTTAATAAGTACGCTCCTAAGATGCTTCAGACAAAGATACCTGTAGATAAGATTCGTGAAGTTATTGGCCAGGGTGGTAAGGTAATTCAAAAGATTTCTGCTGACTGTGACGTTAAGATTGACATCAGCGATGATGGAAATGTATTTATCAGTGGTGTTGATGGAGATAATGCAAATAAGGCTCTTCAGATCATTAACACTATAGCTAATGATCCTGAGGTTGGTGCTATCTATAAGGGCAAGGTAGTAAGAATTATGGACTTCGGTGCTTTTGTTGAGATAGCTCCTGGTAAGGATGGACTTGTTCATATCTCTAAATTGGACAAGCAGAGAGTTGAAAAAGTCGAGGATGTTGTTTCTATTGGCGACGAGATTGTAGTAAAGGTTACTGAGATTGATCGTCAGGGTAGAATCAACCTTTCACGCAAGGATGCTCTTGCAGAAATAGAAGCTAAGAGACAGGGTTAATTTTTAAAATTAAGGGCAGTCATTTTGATGTGACTGCCCTGTTTATATATAGTAAAAAGCAGACCGTTCGGTCTGCTTTTTACACTTATTTATGGATCAGTTTCAACTGCTCTGCCTTGTTTAATGCTTTCTTGACAGTCAATATATCGCTGATTTGAACTTCCGCGAAACTTTATTTCCCAGTCCTTTTGTTCAAGGATAAACGGTCCATCAATAAGAATATCAGTTACCTTTAATAGTTCGTCCCAATTATTCTGGTCACGTGATTCAAAAAGCTTTTCGAACGTGTAGCCCGTATACGTTACGATATTTAATCCAAGCTTTTTAATCTCTTTTCCTAGTGATGCAAGGGCTTGTGCCTGACAGAACGGTTCACCCCCGCTGAATGTTACGCCATCCAGAAGTGGGTTCCCTTTTATCTTTTCAAGCAACACTTCGGTACTGATTATAATTCCACCGTTGAAATCATGGGTTTGCGGATTGTGGCATCCTTTACAATCGTGAGGACAACCCTGAACAAATATTGTAAATCGTATTCCCGGTCCATCAACGATTGAATCATTGACGGTTCCGGCAATTCTGAGTTCCATTATATCACCTTATACATCATGTTTAACGCGGTCGTGCTCTTCTGCACGTTTGCCGTTATTGAAACGATCAAGAGTTCCAACAAGATATCCTGTAATACGCCTTATTCTGTCGAAAGCAACATTGTCTGAATGTTCCTTTCTACCACAGCATGGACAAGTCTCACCGATGATACCGGTATATCCACAACATGGGTCACGGTCTACAGGATGATTTATAGCTCCGTAGCCGATGCCAGATTCCTTCATACAGCGAACTATCTTTTCGAATGCACTGAGATTCTCGAGTGGATCACCGTCAAGCTCAATATAGCTTATGTGACCTGCATTTGTAAGCTGATGATATGGAGCTTCTATCTTGATTTTCTCAAATGCACTGATAGGATAATATACTGGCACATGGAATGAGTTTGTATAATAATCTCTGTCGGTAACACCTTCGATAATGCCGTATTTCTTGGCATCCATACGAACAAAACGTCCTGAAAGTCCCTCAGCTGGAGTAGCAAGGAGCGAGAAGTTCAGACCTGTACGTTTTGATTCTTCATCAAGTCTCTTCCTCATTGACGATATGATTTCCAAGCCGAGTTCACGAGCTTCTTCACTTTCTCCGTGATGTGCACCGATAAGTGCCTTTAGAGTTTCAGCAAGTCCGATAAAACCAACAGAAAGAGTACCGTGCTTGAGCACATCACCCACTATATCGTCAGGACCGAGTTTGTCGGAATCTATCCATATTCCCTGACCCATAAGGAAAGGATAGTTCCTAACCCTTTTCTGAGCCTGAATGTTAAAGCGATGCATGAGCTGATCTATAACAAGTTCCATTTTTTCCTCAAGCATATCGAAGAAAAGTCCAACGTTGTGATCAGCTTTAATTGCAAGTCTTGGAAGATTGATAGATGTAAAGCTAAGGTTACCTCGTCCTGTAACTATTTCTCTTGAAGGATCAAAATTGTTTCCGATAACACGTGTACGACATCCCATGTAAGCTATCTCGGTATCAGGGTTACCTTCCTTATAATACTGAAGGTTGTAAGGAGCATCGATAAACGAGAAATTCGGGAAAAGCCTTTTAGCAGATACTCTGCAAGCAAGCTTGAAAAGGTCGTAGTTTGGATCTGTGGGGTTATAGTTTATACCTTCTTTGATCTTAAAGATGTGAATTGGAAAGATAGGAGTCTCGCCATTTCCGAGACCAGCCTCTTGAGCAAGAAGAACGTTTTTTATTACCATTCTTCCTTCTGGAGTAATATCTGTACCATAATTAATTGAACTGAAAGGAGTTTGTGCGCCAGCACGGCTGTTCATGGTATTAAGGTTGTGGATGAGTGCTTCCATAGCCTGATATGTAGCTCTGTCTGTTTCTTTTTCAGCATTTCTTGTAGCGAAAGCCTGAATTTTCTCAGCAGTTTCCTTATCAGTATATTTGAGCAGCAACTCAAGTTCCTTTTCCTTGTAGCCGTTATCATTAGCAAGAATAGGCTTGAGCTCATATTTTTCAGCCATTTCTTTTTTTATTTCGTCAACAGTCTCGAATTCGTTTTCTACACCGCCTATGAGCGACATAGCTCTTGCGATATTCTGCCAATATCTTGAGGCATAGGTCTTTTTTACGCCTTCTGCCATAGCATAATCAAATGTAGGTATACTTTGACCTCCGTGTTGATCGTTCTGATTGGACTGAATAGCAATACATGCAAGAGCTGAATAACTTGCAATATCGTTAGGTTCTCTAAGAAAACCATGTCCTGTAGAAAAGCCATTCGTAAACAGCTTTTTCAGATCAATCTGAGTACAGGTGGTTGTAAGTGTGTAGAAATCGAGGTCATGTATATGTATATCGCCGTCACGGTGAGCTTTTGCGTGTGCAGGCTCGAGGACATACATTTCATAGTATTCCTTAGCCGATACAGATCCGTATTTGAGCATAGTGCCCATAGCGGTATCACCGTCAATATTGGCGTTTTCACGCTTTATATCACTGTCTTTAGCAGGACTGAAGGTTAACTCATTGAGGACGCACATCAGGTTGGTTTTCATCTCACGTGAGCGTGTGCGCTCATAACGATAGAGAATGTAGGCCTTTGCTGTTTTTGCGTGACCTTTTTCAATGAGAACTTTTTCTACAAGGTCCTGAATTTCTTCTACAGTTGGAGTTTTTCCAGGGTTTTGTTCCTCATAGAGCCGGCATACCTCAACCGCAGAGTCCATTGCTGTGTTGAAATCTGTGCCACCTCTAGCTTGTGCAGCTTTAAATATAGCATTTGCAATCTTTTCTATATTAAAAGGAACTTTTCGTCCGTCTCTTTTAATAATGTGTATTATCATTTCTATACCATACCTCCAAACACAATATATAGTGTCTGTCTTTCTAATGCTCTTCTACTATTATATATAATTATATTTGATATGTCAATGTAGTATCTGCACAATACGAGTATATTAAATACAAATAAAATTGTGATAAACGTGCATAAATTATTTATAAAAAGTGCTTTTGGCGATATTCGGACGTTTAAAAGACATCTACTAAATGTAAAAGCTCCAACACTATATATAGTGTTGGAGCTGAAAATTATACTGTGTGACAAAGTATGTAATCTGTGATTTTTTTGAAAGCTTTATTTGTAAGAGCGTTTGTTTCAGTATCAATGTATTCTTGTGATATTGAACCGTCAACGCTCTTTAATGCTGTATTTGTATCAAGACAATATACACCTGTCATATTTGCAATTGTGAGAAGTTTTGTATTATATTCGTTTATAAGGCTGTTGTTTATCTTCTCGTTGCTTTCAAGTACTGGTGGAAGTTGTAATATATATATATCACTAGATTGGAGATATCCCCTGACATTTCTTACAAACTCAGTATAATTTGATACCATATCATCAATTTTTGATGTGCCGATGTCACTTCCAAGCATGATATATATCTTCTCAGGCTTCTTTGCCTGGAGTATCTCATAGGCGGTTTTGTTTCCGTAAGACGTATCTATTGTAACTGTATTGCAGTTTGCTGCATTGAGGACTTCATTTCCTATTACATCTTTGAAATCTGTGCATTTATCGATACCGAGGAGCAAAGAATCTGTAACAAGGCAACAAGTGTCAAGATAAGACTTGTCTTTCGTCTGAGACTGTTGTATTGGATTGGCGTGTCTATTTTGAGTATTTTGGTTTTGCTCTTCGCTGTTTTCTACTGTGATATCGTAATAAGAATTTTTATCGGAGTTTTCCTCTACCACAATCTTGTCAAACTCTTCTTCCCAGAAGTTCTGATTCATGTTTGCGGCTAACATATATATAATAAAGCATCCCAGAAATGATAGTAAAAATATAAAAATTAGTCCCCATAAACTGAATCTTACCTTTGGTCTGCCTCTTTTTTTATCTGAAATTCTTGTAATGCTTTTCTTTTTTGCCATATTTTCTCCTGACTCATGAAGAGCTGCCGAATTACGGTGAACGGCATACCGAAATGTGTCATACATGTTTATTATACCCTATTTTGACTATATTTGCAATAGATTTCTGTTATTTTTTTATTTCGATATAGACTTGAATTTCATGAAAAAAAGGTCTATAATATTACTATAATCGCTTTAGGAGGGATGAAATGTGTTCCACTGCGGCAAACCTATGATAAAAGGCGTTTTCAAGATTGAACAGCGAGGTATCCCGTCAAGGCATTCGACTTTAGTTTATCCTGTGTCGACTTTCTATGAGAATGATACTATGATATGTGAGGTTCCAACTGATAAGACATTGGGTTATTATTGCTCTGAATGTGGTATGCTCATAGGAGTTTTCCCTATTACTCACCCTACAGGATTTGCTGGTGAGTTCAATAAGGATATTGATGAAAGCATAGACATTCTTCCTAAGAAGATATGCAATGAATGCGGTTCGGAGATCGATGTGGACTACCCGAGATGTCCTTTCTGTGGTCATATATTTGAAGCGATATGATATTAAGCCTGTATTTCAGGAAATTTACATAATGGAGGTCTTTTTTATGAATTACAAAGAAAGCTTTATTAAATTCATGGTTGATTGCGGCGTTCTTACTTTTGGTGAATTTACACTTAAGAGTGGCAGAAAGGCTCCGTATTTTATAAATTGCGGAAACTATAAGACTGGTTCACAGCTTGCTAAACTCGGAGAATATTATGCTGAATGCATAAAAGCAAATGATATTCCAGTTGATACTCTCTTCGGACCGGCTTATAAAGGCATTCCGCTTGCTGTATCTGCTGCTGTAGCACTTAGTAATAAGTTCGGCATAGATGCTGCTTACTGTTTTGACAGAAAGGAAGCAAAGGATCATGGAGAAGGTGGTATGTTCGTTGGAAAGGAACTAAAGGACGGCGAAAATGTTATTATCATTGACGATGTAATGACTTCTGGAAAGGCCCTTCGTGAATCTATGCCTAAGCTTATGACTGCTGCTGATGTTAATGTTACAGGTATGGTTATCACTGTTGACCGTATGGAAAAGGGTACAGGCGAATTATCAGCTGTTCAGGAAGTTAAGCGTGATTTTGGTGTTATAGTTTACCCTATCGTTACAATGGAAGATATTATTGAAGCTATAAAGAATGATATCGTACCAGGTAAGGAATACCTTGACAAAATGCTTGAATACAGAGCGCAGTATGGCGTAAAATGAGTTTAATTTTTGATACAGAAAGAGCCCGAAAACAATTTTGTTTTCGGGCTTTAATAATACTATTTATGGATTATTTGAACAGTATTATCAGAAATTGCTCAACAAGAACAACGGAAATAAGTGCAACAGGATATGTTGCAGCATAAGCTGAAGCAACATTCTCCGTACCTGCTGTGCTAATCAGAGTTCCGAGCGCAGGAGTTGAAGTCATGCCACCTGTGATAGAGCCGAGATTGTTCAAAAGACTGAGCTTGAGTACGTACTTGGCAAAAAGATAGCCTAAAATCATAGGGATAATGGTTAGAATTATGCCATACACGAAATATACGGCGTCAAAATACTGTACGAATTTCGCTCCACCTGAAATGCCAGCACCAATAAGGAAGAACATTAGACCTAGTTCACGGAATACCTTCAGAGTGGAATCCTTAGGAGTTACAGAAAGCTTACCGAAATGTCCGAAGTGACCAAATAAAAGAGACACAAGAAGGCATCCGCCTGTTGTAGAAAGTGAGAAATTACCGAACTTGAAAGAACCGATAATAATACCGAAAAACGCTGCTAGAGCAAATGGCATTATTCCAAAGCTGTCCATTTCTATTGGCTTTGACATCTTTTTTGCTTTTAAATTGCTTTTTGAAGCAGGAGTGAGAAAAGCTCTTTCTTTTTCCATATTTGCTTTTGTGAGTTTGGGGATTATCTGAACAAAGAGAACAACTCCTATAACTCCAAATATGTATGCTATTGCATAACCGACAGAAACTATACTCTGAAGATGATCTGTTCCGACAGCGTCCTTTGCTGCCGAGAAGCCAGGAGTACTTGTAAGTGCACCAGAAAGGATACCCGAAAGCATTGCTGTAAACTCTTCATTTTTGAGATCTGTGAAGTTCCTGCCTACAAGGATGCATCCTGCACAGGTAAGACCTGCACTGAAAATAATGATAATTGCAAGAAGAACATACGATTTAAAGTTCTTTTTGAAGTTGCCGAAGAAATTAGGTCCTGCAATAAAGCCTACTGCAGTAACAAATAGTATAAGTCCTAGGTTATCGATTATCTTCAGTGCGTTTCCAACGAAATCAGTATTTATTTCGTTGGAAAGATCTTTGTAGAAGATACATCCGTATAAAAGAGCGATAATGAATACGCCTGCCGTACCAAGAGAAATACCTTTAATAGTAATTCTTCCGAGGACATATCCGAGTGCAGTTATCGCTATTACGGAGATCATAAGGAATGAAACACCATGAATTGAAAGTATTCCATTAAAAAATTCCATTTAATATCACTTAACTTTCTTTTATAATGACATATTTTCGGGACGCTTTTTACAGCGTCCCAAATTTTTATTTTTTCCTTGCATAATGTGGAAGAAGCAAAGGTGAAGCAGTTCCGCTTGCGGCACCTGCTGATTCAAGTTCCTTATTGAACTTCTCGATATGATCAAGTGTTAGCTTTTCAGGAGAAGCCGTTTCCTTTGCCTTGGCAGCAGCATAGATGCCAGCATTTCTGCCAAATACGATGACATCTAGGAGAGAGTTACCCATGAGTCTGTTTCTTCCGTGGATACCGCCAGCTACCTCTCCTGCCGCATAAAGGTTCTCAACTCCAGTAGAACAGTCGTCAGATATTTCGAGACCACCATTTTGATAGTGAAGTGTCGGATAAACAAGGATAGGTTCTTTGCGGATATCTATGCCATATTTACCGAACATTCTCATCATAGCAGGGATACGCTTTTCGATAGTTCCCTTTCCGTTCTTGTACTCTATCATTGGGGTATCGAGCCAAACAGCCTTTCCAAGAGAAGTTTCTATACCTTTGTCGCGTTCTGTACATTCACGTATTATAGAAGCTGCCGTTACATCGCGTGTTTCCAGTGGATGCATGAAAACATCACCATCGATATTGACAAGCTTTGCGCCGAGCGAACGTACCTTTTCGGTAACAAGAGCACCGAATATCTGCTCGGGATAGCCTGTACCAGTGGGGTGATACTGTAAAGTATCAGCATAAAGAAGCTTTGCACCAACCCTGTAGCCGAGGATAAGTCCGTCGGCAGTTGCACCGTAATGGTTTGAAGTTGGGAATCCCTGATAGTGAAGACGTCCTGCACCACCTGTTGCAATAATAACCGTCTTTGCTTTAGCAACGAGGAGCTCTTTGGTTTCCATATTCATAAGAACAGCACCTGCTGCCTTACCGTTTCCGTCGAGGATTATTTCAACTGCAGCTGTAAAATCAACTACAGGAATACCTCTGTTGATCACTTCGTCACGTAGTGTTCTCATTATTTCTGCACCGGAATAGTCCTTTGCAGCGTGCATTCTTTTGCGTGAAGTACCACCACCGTGAGTTGTTACCATTGTTCCGTCTGGCTCTTTATCGAACTCAACACCGAGTCTGTTGAGCCACTGTATAGCCTCTGGAGCTTTTGTGACCAGTTTCTTTACCAGTTCTGGTTTAGCTGCAAAGTGTCCGCCTCCGAAAGCATCGATGAAATGAATGGCAGGTGAATCGTTTGGCTTGTCGGCAGCTTGTATACCGCCCTCAGCCATCATAGTATTAGCGTCGCCTATACGAAGCTTTGTGACAATCATTGTCTTTACGCCTGCATCATCAGCTTCGATTGCTGCAGAAGCTCCTGCACCGCCACCACCTATGATGAGAACATCTGTTTCATAATCTGGTGAAGCAAGATCAACGTCATCAGCACTGATACGGCTTTTTCCCTGAAGAAGCTCTGCAAGCTGTGTAGGAACTTTATCTCCCTTGTTTACACCTGCAGAAAGGACAGTAAATTCATCCTGTTTGTAATCGGGGTGAAAATGTGCAAGAAGGTCGTCCTTCTCTTCTGCAGTCATCCTTCGCGGTTCAAGAGCAGCGTTATCGGCTCTTTTTTCAGCAACTATCTTTGCAAGTTCATTGAGTTTATCGATTTTGTACATATTCTCCCCTCCTTACTTCTCTATTTCACGGTGATTATACATATCTTTTATCTCGTCGATATTGTTGACAGCTTTTGTCATGAGTTCCTCAATCTGCTTGTCAAAGATACCTTCGTTTACTTCTTTGACTCTGTCAGAGAGATGTCCGCATTCAGGAGCAATATATTTGCCATTAAGGCGTCTTGCAAGCATAGCAACCTGAGGGTGAGAAATACCTGCGGGACAGCGAGATGAACATACTCCGCACATTACACAGTCAAAGCTCTCCTCTGCACATTTCTCGTACTCGCCTCTCTGTGCGTAAGCTATATACTGCATAACATTAAGCTCCTGAGTACAAGCCTTAGTACAAGCATTGCATCCTATACAGCTGTATATCTCAGGGTAAAGTTGCATCATTATCTGCTGATCAGGCTTTATCTCTTCGATATTGTATACTCTCTTTTCGAGTGGGAAGAAAGGAAGAGTTGCTATGTACATACCTTCCTGTATCTCTGTCTGACATGCAAGACATCCGTGAAGTTCTATCTCACCCTTTATTCTGTAGATAGTTGCGCAGGCACCGCAGAAACCGTTGCGGCAGCCACAGCCTCTGACAAGTTCATAACCTGCGTACTCCATTGCAGTCATTATTGTAAGACCTGCTGGCACCTGATATTTCTTGCCGAACAGGTAAACATTCAACATATTTTCCATGCAAGTTTCTCCTTTTTAATATTCATCAGGCAGTTCGCCAAGCTGATCAAAACGAAAGACAGGACCGTCTTTGCATACATATTTGTTTCCGATGTTGCAGCGTCCGCACTTGCCAACTCCGCATTTCATACGAAGTTCCATTGTAGTGTAGACCTGAGTTTCCTTGAATCCAAGTTCCTTAAGTCCTGCTAGAGTGAATTTTATCATTATAGGTGGTCCGCATATAAGCACTGTCTTGTTTATAGATGGGTTGAGCTCCTTGACATAGTTTGGAACAAATCCTACATGTCCGTTCCAGCCTTCCTGAGGATTATCAATTGTTAGATCAACTTCTATACCGTCATCGTTCATCCATTCGTCAATTATCTCCTTATAATCCACAAGGTCGTCCTTGGAACGTGATCCGTAGATTATCTGTACGTCACCGTAATTGGAACGGTTAGCACGGACATAGTTTATTACCGAGCGAAGTGGAGCAAGACCAATTCCACCTGCGATAAAAAGAAGATCCTTGCCCTTGAGTTCTGTTTCAACAGGGAAAGCATTTCCGTAAGGTCCACGTATCGTTATCTGCTGACCTACATCCATAGCGTGGAGCCATGTAGTTAAACATCCGCATTTCTTTATGCTGAACTCCATAAACTCCTTATTTGTAGGAGAAGATGTTATTGAGAACATTGCCTCTCCCACTCCGGGGATAGAGAGCATCGCACACTGTCCGGGCATATGTTCAAAAACCTTGCCTCCTTCAAGAGAAATTACCCTGAAGGTCTTGACATCGGGAGTATCCTGCCTTATATCGGTAACTACTCCAATGTAAGGTATCAATGTATCATTATTCATCACTTTACCTCCAACGCTTTCATTACCTTGACGATATTCATGGATATCGGACATTTTGAAAGACATCTTCCGCAGCCTACACAACCGAATTCTCCGTTATTGTTTGCAGGAAAATAAACAAGCTTATGCATGAATCTCTGACGGAAGCGCTCAAGCTGAGTAAGTCTCGGATTTCCGTGTGCCATTTTGGTGAAATCGGAGTACATACATGAGTCCCAGCAGCGGAATCGCTTTATTCCATGGCCAGTATTGAAATCTTTTATGTCATAGCACTGACATGTTGGGCAAACAAATGTGCAGGTACCGCAGCCAAGACAGCTCTCTGAAAGTTCTCCCCATTTATCGGAGTTGAAGTACTCATTAAGCTTATCTCCGCCGAAGCTGTCAGTGCTAAGATTTGCAAGAGGAAGTTTTTTCAGGATCTCTCTTGTTTTACTGCGTGTTTCTTCAAGCTTTGCGGTATCGCCATCTTCAAGCAGAGCTGATATCGAATCTATGAACTTCTGTCCCTTTTCGTTATGAGCTTCTATGAATAAGTTCTCGCCATCGCTGTAGCAGGCAGCATCACCCTCGGGAGAAGTTGCGTCTATACCGAAAGTGCCACAGAAGCAGGTTTCAGCCGGGCGCGTACATGCCATAGTTACAACAGTTCCATGTTCACGACGGTTTTTATAATAGCTGTCAACAGGCTCGGCGAGGAATACCTTGTCGAGTATGGTGAAGCTTCTTGCGTCGCAGGCACGAACGCCGAATATCACAAAATCTTCGGATTCCTTGCGAATATCAATGACTTCGATGCTTTTGCCGTCCATTTTGAAGTCAACCAGATTCTCGGTCTGCGGAAAGAAGAAATCTTTTGCACTTCTAACGGTGTTGAGAGCATTGCTGAGTTTCATACCACTTTTGTATTTGCGGTACTCAGCTGCTCCGTCCTCACGGTCAACAGGGATATATAGAGTTTTAGAAGCAGTAATTGCCTCAAAAAGCTTATCTAGCTTATCAAGTGATATTTTAAGCATTATTCCACTCCCCTTTCGTGAATGATATTTGCTTCGCAGTCATTCTGTTTGAATTCATTGAGAGGAGCGAGTGAAGTTATGTCTTCACCAGCTTGAAATTCACCGTAAAATGTATTTATGTCCTTTATGAACTTACGGTTGAGCAAGTGAAGAGGTATATTCTGAGGGCATACTCTTGAGCATTCACCGCAGTCGGTACATCTTCCGGCAACGTGGAAAGCACGGATAATATGGAACATATTTTCCTCAAAACTATCTGATGGAGCCTTATTTTCTATGCCCGAATCGGGATTGTCAAATACGCACTTTTCACAGGTGCAGGCTGGACAGACATTGCGGCAGGCGTTGCAGCGTATGCATTTTGAAAGCTGACTTCTCCAGAAGTCGTAACGTTCCTGAGCAGTCATATTTTCAAGCTTTTCCACCATATCGAAGCGGTTTGAGTCCAGAGTATCTCCGTCTTCTCCTATAAGTTCGTCATAAATAACATGCTTTTTGCTCTTGCATGAAGCACATTTATCAAGAACAGCCTCATAGAACGGCATAGTTTCCTCGCCGTAGATTGTGTCTATTTTCAGTGTATAGTTCTCATTTTTAACGCCGAGTATTCCGGTAATTCCTTTTGCTTTTATCTTCTCTGCGTCAAGCTTAGGTCCACCAGGAATACCTACGATATATACATTTTCGCGTATAATCCGGTGCTCTTTTATAAGCTGATTGAAGCTATAAGTATCACATGGCTTAAGGAAAGCAAGTATCTTTCCATCCTTTTTGCTCTCTTTTACAAGATATTTTGAAACGTTTGCGGCAGTAAAATCATCATATACAAAGCTTTTTTCAATTTCCTCTGCGTTTTCGAAAACAGCGGGGGTAATATCGTAAGCGAACTCTCCCCTTTTCCAACCGATGACGCGATTTACGACGCCCTCAGATAAAAGCTGCTTTGCTTTATTAATCATTGCTTCCTGCATCTTAGATCCTCCAATCTGCGGTTAGGACCGAGTTTTTTTACTGCTTCTGTAAATTCGTTCATGGTTGCGGCAAATTTAGCTCCCTCAGCAGCTGATACCCATTCTACTCTTGTTCTGTCGCGTTCAATTCCGAGAAAATCCAGCATACTGAAAAGAAGGGTCATTCTTCTTCTTGTAAAGTAGTTACCCGAGGTATAATGACAGTCTCCGGGATGACAGCCACAGAGAATAACTCCGTCAGCACCGCGCTGGAAAGCTCTGAGTATGAACATCGGGTTTACTCTGCATGAGCATGGAACTCTGATTATCTTTATGTTATCAGGATAGTTTAGTCTGTTTGTTCCTGCAAGATCAGCACCTGCATATGAGCACCAGTTACAGCAGAATGCAACGATAAGCGGCTGAAACTCTTTATTCTCATTTACTTGCATATTGCGTCCACCTCCGCTATGATCTGGCTATTGGAGAATCCGTTGAGATCCATTGCTCCCGAAGGACAAGCTACAGTACAAGCGCCACAACCCTGGCATACAGCTGGATTAACGCTTGCGACACGACGTATAGCAACGGTTCTGTCAGGCATTTTGAATTCTTTGTCAATGTATGTAATTGCACCGTAAGGACATACTTTTTCACATGAAGAGCAGCCGTTGCACATTAGTTCGTTTGAATGAGCAACGCATGGATTACAGGTAATGCTGTTCTTTACGAGAAGTCCGATAGCCTTTGCCGCTGCCGCACTTGCCTGAGCGACAGTTTCTGGGATATCCTTTGGTCCCTGACATGCGCCTGATAGGAAGATACCCGCGGTAGCACTTTCAACAGGGCGAAGCTTCGGGTGAGCCTCAGTGAAGAAGTCATTGGTATCCATCTGCGTTGTTAACATAGTGGCTAACGGACGTGCTGTTTTGTCAGGTTCGATAGCAGCAGCAAGCACTACCATATCCGCGTCGATGTGGAGTTGCTCATTTGCAAGGAGATCAGAAGCTTGAACATCTATTTTTCCGTCTGAGCGAGGAGTTACCTTTCCAACCATACCCTTTATGTAATGAACATTGTACTGCTCAACTGCACGGCGGTAGAACTCGTCGAAGTTCTTTCCTGGAGTACGGACGTCTATATAGAATACGTAAACCTCAGTGTCGGGATATTTTTCACGTATTAGCATTGCATGCTTAGCTGTATACATACAGCATATTTTTGAACAGTATGGCTTCCCTTTACTGTCGTCGCATCTTGAGCCTACACACTGTACAAAAACTATCTTGTGTGGATGTGTCTTGTCAGAAGGACGTAGGAGTGTACCTCCATTAGGACCTGCTGCATTCATAAGACGCTCTAGTTCAAGCGATGTTACAACATCAGGACACTGGTTATATGCGAATTCGTCATATTTATCAAGATTAATGGGATTGAAGCCTGTAGCAACTACGATAGCACCATATTTCTGCTCAATGAACTTATCCTGCTGCTTGTAGTCGATAGCACCTGCAGAGCAGACCTTTGAGCAAACTCCGCACTTTCCTGTCTTCATCATCATGCAGTAGTTAGGGTCGATTGTTGCGACTTTAGGAACTGCCTGTGCAAATGGGATATATATGGCTGAACGATTATCAAGCCCCATGTTGAACTCGTTAGGAACTTTCTTCATGGGACATTTTTCAGTACATAATCCGCATCCGGTACACTTTGTTTCATCTATGAAACGTGCTTTTTTCTTTATCGTTACCGTAAAGTTGCCTACAAAGCCTTTTACATCAGATATTTCACTAAATGAATGTATGGTTATGTGTTCGTTCTGCGAAGCTTCAACCATTTTCGGAGTAAGGATGCAAGCAGCGCAGTCAAGTGTCGGGAAGGTTTTGTCTATCTGAGCCATTTTGCCGCCTATAGTCGGATTCTTTTCAACTATATCAACATCGAATCCAGCTTCTGCTATATCGAGGGCAGTTTGTATACCAGCTATTCCTCCACCGATAACAAGGGCTCTTTTGATAACTGGACTTTCTCCGGCTGTTAGCGGAGCATTGAGATGGACTTTGGCAACTGCTGCTTTTCCAAGAATTATGGCCTTTTCCGTTGCACTTGCTATGTCCTTGTGTATCCATGAACATTGTTCGCGGATATTTGCAATCTCAACAAGGTATGGATTAAGACCTGCAGATGCAGCAGCCTTTCTGAACGTGTTCTCATGCATTCTCGGAGAGCATGAACATACGACAACACCTGTAAGATTATGCTCTTTAATAGCGTTCTTTACGAGGTTTTGTCCTGATTCAGAACACATATACTGATAATCCTGAGAGACAATTACTCCAGGTTCTTTGCTGAGAGTTTCAGCGACTGCCTTTACATCGATTGTTGCAGCGATATTTGTTCCGCAGTGACAGACAAATACACCAATTCTCTGCATTATATTGTCCCCCTTACTTTATGTATTTTCTAAATGCGGTGACTATCGCCTGCTGAGGCATATCGTCATCAAGCATTTCTGGTATCTGATTCGGGTTCATGTGATTGTTTCCTTGCTGACGGACTGCTGCAAGTCGGACTGCCTCCACTACCTTGGCGGGTTCAACATTTCGCGGGCATCTGTCAACGCATGCAAAACAGGTAAGGCATTTATATATTGACTTTGAATTCATTAAAGTCTCGATATCTCCACGCTCTACCATGTAAACGAACTGGTGAGGATGATATTCCATTTCATCGTAGGACGGACAGGTTCCCGAGCATTTTCCGCAGCGCATACATTTTAGTACATTTACTCCGCTTGAACGGAGAACCTGTTCTTTAAGGTTCTTATTCATTGACATCCCCCTTTATTCCAAGAGCTTCTGCGAGTATTTCAGTGAAATAGTATACAGGCAGGGTTGAATCGGAATTTTTTTTCAGATTATACATACACAGCGGACAGGCAGTTATAATCATTTCAGCACCCTGGTCCTCTGCTGACTTCATTACGCTACTGCTTCTTTTCTGCGCCTGAGCCTTGTCTTCGAGGGCTATATATCCGCCGCAACATTCGTTCCTTTGAGCATAGATAACTGGGGTGCCGCCGATAGCACGAATAAAGTTCTCGATTATAGTCGGATTTTCCGGATCGTCCATTGCAAGAGCCTTTGAAGGTCTAAGCAGTAGACAGCCATAGTAAGCTGCTATTTTTCTGCCTTTAAGGGGATTGACTATATGTTTAGCAAGCTCATCAAAACCGATAACATCTCGAAGCATTTCGAGATAATGGTATATTTTTGTTTCACCGCAGTATGGCTCGTCAAGTTTTAAGTAATTGTTTACTTTTGAAGCTATCTCTTCATCGTGCAAAATATCATAATTTGTCTGTTTTATAACGTTATGGCATGCTGAACAGACTGTAATCAGCGGTCTGTCTGCTGTTTTTGCAGCGTTTAATGTTCTGACGGCGGAAAGTTTCGTAGCTATTTCGTCCTTTGCAGTCGTATAGGCTCCGCCGCAGCACTGCCAGTCAGCTGGCTCTTCAAGTTTTATACCGAGAGCTTCTGCAGAAGATCGAGCGTAAACGTCGAGAATTTTAGCTTTCGTTCTCAGCGTACAGCCTGGGTAATAAGTAAAAGTTTCCATATATACTTTTCCTTTCGTGTTATATCAGACCATTTCTTCAGGATGGAATACTTCGTCGAACTTATCTGCTGTGAGGAAGCCGAGTTCCACACAAGCCTCTTTTAGTGAAATATTATCCTTAAATGCTTTTTTAGCAGTTTTTGCAGCGTTTTCGTAACCGATATATGGATTTAGAGCCGTAACGAGCATAAGAGAATTATATAAATTATGGTGCATTTTCTCCTTGTTTGCTTTAATTCCAATTGCACAGTTCTTGTTGAACGAGGATATTGACTCTGAAAGAAGTCTAGCTGATTGTAAGAAGTTGTAAGCGCATACAGGCATGAATACATTCAGCTCGAAATTTCCTTGTGAAGCAGCCATTCCAACAGTAACGTCATTACCCATTACTTGTACTGCAACCATTGTTACCTGTTCACATTGTGTGGGATTAACTTTTCCTGGCATTATAGACGATCCAGGTTCGTTTTCGGGAATAAAAATCTCACCAAGGCCATCACGAGGACCGGATGCGAGCCATCTAACATCATTAGCAATCTTCATCATATCTGCAGCAAGTGCTTTTAGAGCACCATGAGCAAAAACTATTTCGTCCTTGGAAGTAAGAGAGTGAAATTTATTCGGAGATGAACGAAAGTCTTTTCCTGTGAGTTTCCCTACGTTTTCAGCAGCTTTTTCAGCGAAACCTTTTGGTGCATTCAAACCAGTGCCAACGGCTGTACCACCAAGTGCAAGTTCTTTTAGCTCATTGCAAGCAGCAAGTATCATTTTTTTATCCTTTTCAAGTGAAGCTCTCCAGCCACTGATCTCCTGTGAGAATTTTATAGGAGTTGCGTCCTGAAGATGGGTGCGTCCACTCTTCACGATGCCCTCGTTTTCAGCTTCAAGACGGATAAATGTATTAATAAGTTCTTCAACAGCAGGAATTACTCTATCCTCAAGAGCAAGTACAGCAGATATATGCATTGCTGTCGGAAAAGTATCGTTGGAGGACTGACTCATATTGATATCATCATTAGGGTGAAGAAGAACTTTTCCTGCTATTTCATTACCGCGGTTGGCAATAACTTCGTTGGTATTCATATTCGATTGAGTGCCGCTGCCTGTCTGCCATACTACAAGAGGAAAATGCTCATTGAGATTTCCGCTTATAACCTCATCGCAAACCTTCATGATGATATCACGCTTTTCTTTTGTCATTTTTTCAGGCTTGATCTCATAGTTTGCCATAGCGGCAGCCTTTTTCAGAATACCGAGAGCATGGGTTATCTCACGTGGCATTGTTTCTATCCCAACGCCAATTGGGAAATTTTCATGGCTTCGCTCAGTTTGTGCCCCCCAGTACTTGTCATTTGGTACACGTACCTCTCCCATTGAATCATGTTCAATACGGTAATCCATTTTTAATATCCACTCCCAAAAGATTAATCGGAGTAAGTGTAAAAATCGACACTTTCTCCATTGTTTCAATCGTATACATTATAAGTATAACAGTATCTTACGATTATTTCAAATTCAGTTTAAGAATATTGCTATTCAGATATTGATATCTAATTAACAATTATTTTTTTATAAAAAACTTAATAATTTTTTTATATGATATATTGTTTTATATATCAGTCATTGGAAATAAAAGCATAAATAGTAAATCAATATTATTTTTGGCATTATTCCTTCAATTAAGATATATACAAAGATAACCATAAGTTTATTTCAACTAAATGGTTTTATGATATGTGCTATAAAGAAATAAAGCTTTTTTATGCAAGCCATATAATAGAATTAGGTTTAAGGAATGTGCCTATTCCAAATTTTATATATCAGTGCTGATGGTTTGATATTTTTTTCACACTGTATACAACTCTCTGAATGAAAATAGAACGGAGCTTCATGTATGAAACTCCGTTCTGCGTAATTATTTATTATTCTCAAGATTATTCAGACCGTAAGAAAGAGTTGTTAGACTGTCTCCGAGGTGAACATTCTCTACAGCTACGCCTTTGTGAAGAACCTTAAGGTCATAGTGCGTAAAGTTCCAGAAAGCTTTTATACCGCATCCAATAAGCGTATCCACAAGTTTTTCAGCAGATGACATTGGTACGCAGAGTATTGCAGCTATTGGTTTGTTTTCTGCGCAGAATGAAGCTATTTCTTCTATACTTTTTACTTTCAGCCCACCAAGATCTTTACCGATTATGTCGGGATTTACGTCAAATGCGCCTATGAGGTCGAAACCTTTGTTGTGAAAATCTATATGAGTAGCTATTGCTTTTCCAAGGTTTCCAGCGCCTAGAAGTATCATTGGTGTAAGGACATCAAGTCCGAGTATCTTTCCTATTTCAAAGCGAAGGTCGGTAACATTGTAGCCGTAGCCTTGTTGACCGAATTCACCGAAGCAATTGAAATCCTGACGTATCTGTGAAGCTGTAAGACCCATTTTTTCTGAAAGCTCACGTGATGAAATTCGAATGTATCCGTTGTGTTCAAGCTCGCCGAGGAAACGATAATATCGAGGAAGTCTCCTGATGACTGAATTAGATATTGAGCTCTTTGACATTATGATTTGCCTTCTCTCTTATTACATTAATTTTTCAAGTCTTATCTTAATTTCGTCAAGGAATGTCTTGGAGTCTACCTTACGCTTATTATCAAGTTTAGAAATAAGATATAGGTCACCTGTCATGATTCCATCCTCAATAGTCTGAATAGTTGCCTTTTCGAGCTTGTCAGCGAAAATACAAAGCTCTTGTGTACCATCAAGCTCTCCTCTCTTGCGGAGTGCTCCGCTCCAAGCGAAGATTGTTGCAACGGAGTTTGTGGACGTCTCCTCACCTTTGAGGTACTTGTAGTAATGACGCTGTACTGTTCCATGAGCAGCTTCATATTCATAGATTCCGTCTGGTGAAACAAGTACTGATGTCATCATAGCAAGGCTTCCATAAGCAGTTGATACCATATCTGACATAACGTCTCCGTCGTAATTCTTACAAGCCCAGATATAACCGCCGTTTGAACGGATTACTCTTGCTACAGCATCGTCAATGAGAGTGTAGAAGTATTCAATACCAGCTTCTTCGTACTTTTCTTTATATTCATTGTCGAATATTTCCTGGAAAATATCCTTGAAACGATGGTCATATTTCTTTGAAATAGTGTCTTTTGAAGCGAACCACACATCCTGCTTGAGATCGAGACCGTAATTGAGGCAAGATCTTGCAAAACCAGCAATCGAAGCATCTAGGTTGTGAAGTCCCTGAATAATACCATCGCATTTTGTGAAGTCATGAATTAGCTCGCGTGTTTCATTGCCGTTTTCATCTGTTACAACCAGTTCAGCCTTACTTCCTTTGCTTACACGCATTTCAGTATTCTTATAAACGTCTCCATATGCATGACGCGCAATTGTTATAGGTTTGGTCCATGTCGGAATATAAGGTTCTATGCCCTTTACTATGATAGGAGTACGAAAAACAGTTCCATCGAGAATAGCACGTATAGTGCCGTTTGGCGACTTCCACATTTGAGATAGGTTATACTCAGGCATTCTGGCAGCATTCGGAGTTATTGTAGCACACTTTACAGCTACACCGTATTTCTTAGTAGCTTCTGCTGAGTCTATAGTTATCTGATCTTTTGTTTCTTCTCTCTTCTTGAGACCAAGATCGTAATATTCTGTTTTGAGCTCTACATATGGTTCAAGGAGAGTTTCCTTTATCCACTGCCAGAGTATCCTTGTCATCTCATCGCCGTCCATTTCAACGAGCGGCGTTTTCATGGTGATTTTTGCCATTGGTTCATACCTCCGAAAATAAAGTTCATTAAGCCTCATATTGGCTGAGAATACTGATAATTGCCAGTGCTCCTCAGAAAAGGAGTATGAGTATTCTGTATCTGACAATCGTAGGCGTAAACGACACCTTGTCGTAAGAAAAAGCTTTTAAGTGTTTCTACGACAAGAGCACACGGCCCACCGATAATAAAATAGGCAGCACCGTGAAACTCTATCATTCTTACTAAAGCAAGTCATATGATAAATTATAAAACAGAGAAAGAAGGATAGCCAGCCATACGTTGAGAAATTACTATTTATGCTGACCAGGATATATGGTAACATCTCCCCTATCCTTTCCTCTATGCCTTATTATTTTTATTGCTATCATTTACGTCTGTTACAATATCTTTAAGTATTTCTTTTGAATCCATTACGTTTATATGTAAGTGAATTTTTATTTCATTGATTCTCTTGTGAAGTCAAGAAGTCCGCCTGCAAGCATAATATCTTTTGTACGTCCTGAAAGATCACAAAGAACTGGGATTTCCTTACCATTTGTTTTATTTAATACAGTAAGTTCGCATTTTCCTTCTTCAACAGACTTTCTTACATCTGCAAGTAAGAGCTGATCTCCTTGTGAGATACAGTCGTAATCAGACTCATTTACAAATGTGAGAGGTAGGATACCTGCATTAATGAGGTTTGCACGATGGATACGGGCGAATGATTTTACAAGAACTGCCTTTACGCCAAGGTAAAGAGGCGCAAGTGCAGCGTGCTCACGTGATGACCCCTGTCCGTAGTTAGAACCACCAACAATAATGCTCTTTCCGAGAGACTTTGCTCTTTCCGGGAAGCTTTCGTCGCAAACAGCAAAGCAATGCTGTGATATCTTCGGAATGTTAGAACGGAGAGGAAGAATCTTCGCACCTGCAGGCATGATGTGGTCTGTAGTTATATTGTCGCCGACCTTGAGCGAAACGGGAGCATCGATTGTCTCAAGGAGCGGTGCGGTTTCAGGATAGGGTTTGATGTTTGGTCCGCGTAGTATTTCAACGCTGTCCATTTCCTCAACAGGTGCGGGAGGAACTATCATGTTGTCGTTGATAACAAATTCATCGGGAAGTTTGAATTCAGGCATATCACCAAGCTCTCTCGGATCTGTAAGATATCCTGTAAGAGCAGAAACAGCGGCCATTTCAGGCGATACGAGGTATATTTGTCCGTCCTTTGTGCCTGAGCGTCCTTCAAAGTTTCTGTTGAAGGTACGGAGAGAAATACCTTTAGAGTTAGGAGACTGTCCCATACCAATACAAGGTCCGCAAGCACTTTCGAGTATTCTTGCACCTGCATCAATGAGTATTGAAAGCGCTCCGTTTTGTGCAAGCATATTTAATACCTGTTTTGAGCCTGGAGCGATAGCAAGAGATACATCAGGATTTACAGTCTTGCCATTGAGTATATGTGCTACCTTGAGCATATCAAGTAGTGAAGAGTTTGTACATGAACCAATACATACCTGATCTATTTTGAGTCTACCGATTTCTTCAACGCTCTTAACGTTGTCTGGTGAATGAGGACAGGCAGCAAGAGGAACAAGCTTGCTAAGGTCAATAGTGAGTTCTTCATCGTATACAGCGTCAGGATCTGCAGAAAGAGGAGTCCATACTTCCTCACGCTTCTGAGCCTTGAGGAACTGCTTTGTAATCTCGTCTGATGGGAAGATGGAAGTTGTAGCGCCAAGTTCGGCACCCATGTTTGTTATAGTAGCTCTCTCAGGAACTGAAAGAGTCTTTACACCTTCACCACAATACTCAATTACCTTTCCAACGCCGCCTTTAACTGAAAGCCTCCTGAGGACTTCAAGAATTACATCCTTTGCAGCGACCCATGGCTGGAGCTTTCCCGTGAGCTCTACCTTTACAACCTTAGGACAAGTGATGTAATAAGCTCCGCCACCCATAGCAACTGCAACGTCAAGTCCGCCTGCACCGATAGCTATCATACCGATACCGCCACCTGTGGGAGTATGGCTATCAGAGCCAATAAGAGTTTTCCCTGGGATTCCGAAACGCTCAAGATGTACTTGGTGACAGATACCATTGCCAGGACGTGAGAAGTAAATACCATGTTTCTTTGCAACGCTTCCGATAAATCTGTGGTCGTCAGCATTTTCAAAGCCACTCTGGAGAGTATTATGATCTATGTAAGCTACAGAACGTTCGGTTTTTACGCGAGGAACACCAATTGCCTCAAATTCAAGATATGCCATTGTACCTGTTGCGTCCTGAGTAAGAGTCTGGTCGATACGAATACCGATTTCCTGACCTTTGACATATTCGCCGTCAACAAGGTGTGCTTTAAGGATCTTTTCAGTTAAAGTTAAACCCATTGAAGATCATTCCTTTCAAATTATAAAAATACATTATAATTTTACAACATTTCTATCTGTTTGTCAAGAATTAAACAAAGTATTTTTTCTGACATATTTCTGATGCAGATTATCCTATATTTACAAAGAAAAACTGTCGATATCATTTATAGATTACGACAGTTTTTCTTATTTTTACTTGTTAAGCTTGTCTCTGATACGAATACTTGCTTCTATATGCATTATCCAGTGACGAGATAAAGGCATTTGTAATAGTCCGCGTATATCTTTTCCGCACCAGTAATCTACTAGCCATGCTGCATTTTCATCATCGCTTACAACTTTCATTGCAATCAGCTGTTCTTTTCTTTCAGCGAGTACACTGCATTTCATGTCCTCATATTTCAGTGATTTCAGTATGTTTTCGGTGCTTTTTTTTACTTCGTAGATGTAGGAATACAGTTCTTCAATGTCAAGCTTTGCAGAGAAATCAGATATCTCCTCTTTTACAAGCTCATTTCCTGTGGTTATTATTGGAGAGGCTGTACGCTCGTAGTAGTTACCCGAGAAGAATACCTGTTCATCTCCGTTTATAAGGGTGTGGGCAACTATATCTTCAATTCGGAAAATATGCCATATTGAGTATGCAATGCTTTTAGAGTGATATCCATCTGCGTTCATATACGGCATTGCATTGAAATCATCACGTTTCAGTTCCTTTTTAAATGAGTTTATCTCATTCATTAGCAAATCTCTTAGTGTAAAAAGAGTATTGAGCCCGTTTTTATAAGTTCCTGCTTTTTTTAGCTCCAATTGCATAGTTTTATTGAGTGTTGACCATTCTTTATTCATGTTTTCACCTTCATTACTATAGAATTAAGAAGTAAATTGACTGTTGTAAAGTTCATAGTAGAAGCCGTTCTTCTTCATGAGCTCTTCATGACTCCCCTGTTCTATTATATCGCCATTTTTCATAACAAGGATAACATCAGAGTTTTTTATCGTTGAAAGTCTGTGTGCTATTATGAAACTTGTTCTTCCCTCCATAAGTTTTATGAAGGCTTTTTGTATACGTTGTTCGGTTCTAAGATCGATAGAACTGGTTGCCTCGTCAAGAATCAGTACTGGTGGCGACATAAGCATTATCCTAGCGATACAAATGAGCTGCTTCTGTCCCTGCGAAAGTCCACAGTCCTCACTGATAACTGTATCATAGCCATTTGGAAGCCTTTTTATGAAACCGTGAGCGTATACTGATTTTGCAGCTTCGATTATTTGTTCTCTTGTAGCATCTGGAGCCCCGTAAGCTATGTTTTCTGCTACAGTACCTGTAAATACCCAGGTTTCCTGTAATACCATACCGAATTTGTTTCTCAGGCTTTCATATGTGATTTCATATATATTACGTCCTGATATTTCAATACTTCCGCGATTAATAGCGTAAAAACGAAGCAAGAGATTTATTATTGTTGATTTTCCGCAGCCTGTTGGTCCGACTATGGCTATACGCTGTCCTGTTTTGACATTAAGGTTGAAGTTCTGTATGAGCTTTGTTTCTGGAGAGTAAGAGAAGAACACATTTTTGAAGTTTAGACTGCCGTCGCAACTGGAAAGTTCTTCCTTGTCAGAGTCATCCGATATCTCAACTTCGTCAAGTACAGAGAATACGCGTTGTGCAGAAGCAACAGCGTTTTGAAGTTCTGCAATTACACCTGATATTTCGTTAAATGGCTTTGTGTACTGATTGGAATAAGCGAGAAAGCTTGAAAGCTTTCCGACAGTCATAGATCCTAGAAATGTAAATTGACCGATAACGCCGAGTGCGCCTAGAAGACCTACAGCCGCATAGATAACACCATTAACGAAGCGTGTGGTGGGATTGGTCATTGAACTGAAAAATGTAGCTTTAGCTCCGATTTTTCCATATTCCTTGTTAACCTCTTCAAACTGTTTTTCTGCCCTGTCTCCATATACAAAGGCTTTGACTAACTTCTGATTGCCTGCCATTTCCTCCACAAGACTTACCATGTCACCACGCAGCTTTGATTGTTTCATGTAAGAATTATGGGAAGCTTTTGTTATCTTTGATGCCGCTATAAACGAAAGAGGGGTAAGAATCACGACGACTACAGCTATCTTTACGTTTATTGTCATCATGAAGATGAGTGTTCCAATTATGGTAATTACTCCGCTGAAAAGTTGAGCCAAGCCCTGAAGAAGTCCATCAGAGATAATTTCTATATCGTTTATGACTCGGCTAGTCAGTTCGCCCTTAGTGTGTCCATCGATGTATTTTAGCGGAACCCTTTGCATCTTGTTAAAAATGTCAGTTCTAAGATCACGAACTGTGAGAAATGCAAGCTTATTGGTGCAGAGCGTCATCAGCCATTGGAATAGAGTGCTTGCTATTATAACAGATGTTAGAAAAACAATAATTCTTGTAAGTCTTGTAAAGTCAACGCTATCCTTTCCCATACAGCAGTCTACAGCTTCGCCTATGAATACAGGGACTGCAAGCGAAAGTGAGATACCTGCGAGTGCAAAAACTATGGTGAGAATGAAATATATCAGATAAGGACTGGAGTAGGCAATTACTCTTTTAAGCACTTTAAGCATTGGCTTTCTCCTCCTTCTGAGACATTTGAGAGTGGTATATCTCACAGTATACAGGACAGTTTTGGATTAGCTCTTCATGCTTCCCTATTCCAACGGCTTCTCCATCGTCCATTACAATTATTTTATCAGCATCAGTGAGTGATGTAGTTCTTTGAGAAACCATGATAATAGTAGTGTTCGGGAGTGCTGTGCGAAGAGCTTTTCTGAATTCAAGGTCTGTTTTGTAGTCGAGAGCACTGGTGGAGTCGTCTAGTATTAAGATATCAGGGGCTCCCACAAGGGCTCTTGCAATGGAAATGCGCTGTTTCTGTCCTCCTGAAAGGTTTTTCCCACCCTGTGATATGACAGTATCTAGACCATCTGTAGTTCTGCTTACGAAGTCCCATGCCTGTGCGATCTTTAAAGCGGAGATGATCTCTTCGTCTGTGGCTTCGGCATTACGCCATTTCATATTGTCACGTACAGTTCCTGTGAATAGAACGGCTTTTTGAGGAACAATTCCGATTCTTTGGCGAAGTTCATTATGAGAGAATGTTGTTACATCCTTGTCAAACACAGAAACAGTACCCTCAGTTGCTCTGTAGAAGCATGGTATGAGATTGGCAAGAGTGGTCTTTCCACAACCCGTACCGCCTATGATGCCAAGCATTTCTCCACGTTTAACAGAAAAACATATGTTTTTTACAGAAGAGTCGCCAGAAGCTTCATAGGCGAATGAAACGTCTCGGAATTCTATTATATTATCACTGTTATTGTCGAGATCTGTGATTTCACCGTCATCTTCGGGAAGTAGTGAGAAAACCTCGCTTATACGATTTGCTGAGGCAAAAGCTTTTGTGAAAATGACAATAAGATTTGCCAGAACTACAAGCGCAAGTAGTATCTGAGTCATGTAATTTATGAATGCAGTTAGCTCACCCTGAGTAAGACTACCTATATTTATTCGTTTTCCACCGAACCATATGACTGCTACTATTCCAATGTTCATTACCATAAATGCTATCGGATTGAGTATTGCCGATATTTTGCCAACTGCTATAGACTGAGTCGAAATATCTGAAACTGCTTCCCTGAATTCCTGTATTTCTTCGTTCTGGCGAGAGAAAGCACGTATTACCCTTGCACCCTCGAGGCTTTCACGAGTTAGCAAGGACGCATGGTCGAGGCTTTGTTGAGTCTTTTTGTACATAGGTATGGTCTTTCGCATTATAAAGAATATGACAAGCGAAATGAGCGGAGCTACCACAAAGAATACAGCCGATAGTTTCATATCTATGGAAACAGCCATAACAGCTGCTCCTATAACAAGAAAAGGCGCTCTTACGGCTAGTCTAATGAACATATTCACGCCGTTCTGTACAGTGTTTGTATCGTTGGTAATACGATTAACAAGGGAGGAGGTTCCAATCTTATCTATACTGCTATAGGAAAGTAAATTGACATGCTTATATAGTGCCGTTCTTAATTCTGTTCCGAAACCGTAGGCGCATTTAGCTGCAAGGAACTGACATGTAAGTGCAAAGCACAGTCCGCATATGCCGAGAAATACTATAAGAGCACTCATTTTCAGCACATAACCAACGTCATTGTAAGCTATGCCTTTATCGATTATTTTGGCCATAACAAGAGGGACAATAAGCTCGAAAATAGCTTCAAGCAGTTTGAAAAAAGGTCCCAGAATCAACTCTTTTTTGTAGCCTTTCAGAAATATAAGAAGTTTTGTCATTTGTGTGCGCTCCCAACAGTTAGTAAATATATTAGCGACACTGCCCTTTCGGGAAGTGCCGCCTGAAATCATATTTTAACGCCGTTTGCTTTGAGAAGTTCTCTAGCAGATTCTACAGAATCAACTCCTGTCGCGTTCTTTACAGGAGCAAATTCTTTTTCACGGATAACTTCATAAGCAAGACAGCTATCCTGCATATGAACCATATCGAGAACAAGTGTTTCGAACTTGTGTCCGTTGGGCAATGTGGGAATTACATAATCGCCATTTTCATTCATATATGGTATTTTTTTGTCAACGATATGTACGGGGAGTTTTCTATCACATATTTCTTCAAGCTTTGTGACATTGAAAAGATAATTGAGGATAACACCGTACTTGTAAGCAAGCTCACCATTTTCGTTGAGAAGAGTTATCATATCTTCTGTCATTTCATAGTATTCAACAATTGATGGCTTACCGTCTTCGAGACAGAGCACACCTACCTTTTCTTCTGGAGCAGCTTTGCTTACAACCTTGCTTCCGGATTGCAAACCGGATTTGATAACAGCTCCGATGAAACTAGGGTCAGCAATTCGCTGGAGTACATTGTCAACTGCGAAAACGTTTATCCATTCAACGCCTTTGCTCTTAATATCTTCTAGAAGACCTGCCCTTACAAGGGATGAAAACCATCCGCCGTTACCATTGGGCGAAATAGATATTCTAGATCTGCTTTCCATGATGATCTTGCCATCAAAGTCAACAGACGGAGCCATATCCTGTATGAAGAAATGGATATATTCCGGATTATATCCAAAATAGTCCTTTTCTTTAAAAAATTCTACAGTATCTATGTTGTTTCTCTCACTTGTCATGATATATAGAGGGATCCATGTTTCTGTGAGCTTTACAACGTCCATAAGGTTGTTTATAAGACACTGGAAAATGTAAAGATCCTGTTCAACGCCTATTTTGAACATTCCCTTTGGTTTGTCAAATCCAAGTCTTGTTCCCTGCCCTCCGGCAAGAAGCACAGCAGCTGCCTTTCCTGCCTTAATTGCATCGATACCTAGATTGATGTATTCATCTTTGTTAGCGGCAATATCATCTATTGTAACAGCACCGAGAGGCTCAAAGGCACCACGTGGGTTGTTTCCTGCTTTATCGTCTAGATTTGAAAGCACAGAAAAATCTGTTATTTCTATCTGTTTGAGTAGCTCGTCCTTTTCTTCCTTGCTGAGCTCGTTGAAGTACTTCATTATGTGTTCCTGTCCATATTCTGAAACAATGTTCATTGCCTTTTCTCGATCTATCATAAACTCCTCCTTATAAGCAGCAAAACTGCCGTATTATGTTTATACATTATAACATAGTAAAGTAAATAAGTCAATGGACAAAGCGCCGAATATTAGATAGAATTGAATAATTGAATAATAGCTGTAAATATAAATTCTTTATAATATAAGAAAAACGCCTGAATATCAGTATAAACCTAATTCAAGCGTTTAAATCTTCAGTGCGGATAACAGGACTTGAACCTGCATGTCCTTGCGAACATATGGACCTGAACCATACGCGTCTGCCAATTCCGCCATATCCGCATAATGTCTGATAAATTTACACGGCTCAGACTGACCGAGGCGGACTGTATAACCAGTAGCTCCGCAGTACCATAAAATTTTATCACAAATTGAAACGTTTGTCAAGTGTTTTTTGAAAAAAGTCTTGTATCTTTTATTTAAACAATATCCCCACTTATCAAGAAGTGGGGGTACTTTGTTTTTCAACAGCATAAGCATCAATAATAAACCATTGTAATATGGAAGAATGGCAGAGAGGAACACTTATTGGTTATATAAACTAATTATTATATTCCGAATATAATACACTGGCTTTTTTTATGGAATTATGGTATAATGTAAAAGTATTTATTATACAGGCAACGTGAACATAAACGACGTTCCCTTGCCGACCTCGCTTTCAGCCCATATCTTGCCGCCGTGGGACTCGATTATGAACTTGCATATATAAAGTCCCAGTCCCGTGCCTGTTTCGGAGTGTTTTCCTTTGTAGTAACGCTCCCA
>JAEEGJ010006437.1_pt1 | contig 35218 bp, 28 predicted proteins | sample 8958761 | NCBI WGS metagenome assembly JAEEGJ01 (sample SAMN16246546, study PRJNA631951) | gut metagenome | biome: gut microbiome; feature: rumen; material: RS-attached | host: Bos | place: Iran: Karaj | collected 2018-10
GTATTAAATCTCTAGAACTTGCTGAAAGAGATGAATGCATCCATCCAAGTATACTTACTATTTCAAAAGATAATCCAGAAAAAAGAAAACATTTAATATATCAGTATAAACGCGGTGGATTTACAATTAAAACACAAAATTATTTAGATCGTAGTTTAGACCATTATTCCTATTTTGATACAAGAATGTGGGACTAAAAGATGATTAATAATCATCTTTTTTAATTACTACTAGAAAGGAGGATTCTATGCAAAAGAAATTAACTATAGAAGAATTTAGAGAGTATAAAGAAAAATTACTTAATATATTAAAAGAAATAGAAGAATGCGACACTATAGAGCAGTACTATGATGAATACTTCGACATTCAATGTGAACTACTAGATAATGACTTAAGTGATATTCCTTTTAAAGAATGGAAAGGTATAAAAATATTTTCTGATATTGTTTCTGAAGCTGACTTTTCTAATTCAAAGGCAAATATAGATTTCAACATTGTATCTTTTGAAAGACTATATCATAATAAAGAAAAAGAAAGACTTAATCTATATTTTGAAAATTGTAATTTAAAAAATATTGATAAATTATATGAAATAGAACCAATATTTTTTGATAACGAAACTATCAAAAAAAATCAAAATATATTTTTATCCGATTCATTTGTAAAAGGAAATAATCAAGACTTCATAAATGATTATTATAGTAGAGAATTATGGATAAGTGATTTAGCAGAATTAGAAGATGATAAACTAAAAGAAATACTTTCTAAGAAAAGCATAATAGATCATTTAGATTATTCTACATATAAAGATGAACTCCCTTTTTTCAAAATACTTGGTTTAAAAAAAGTAATAAAATACTATAAAGAAAATAAAGATGAATTACATGCTGTTGAAAAAGTATCTCGTTATTTAGATATTAATAAATTAGAAAAAGCAATCGGAGATAAATTAAAAAAATGCAAAACAAGTGAAATAAAAGATATTGTGTTTGACTATGCAAGAGAAGCATTAAAACTAGAAAGAAATAGTACTCTTTCTATAATGCCTGACTTATTTAAGAAAGAATCCCCTTCTCTATATTTAAAAGATGAAAAACTTCCAGAATATATTAGACAAAGATATTATAATAGATGCCTTAAATATGAAGATATAATAAAGTATAGTGATATTTTCTTAAAAGATAATATTGAAAACTTTATTAATTATATAACACCAGAAGCAGGTATATTTCATAATATAAGAATCATGGCTAGAGAAGCAAATAATAATCTAACAAATATTCTAAAAAAATATCTATTCTTTTTTGAATCATTATATAAAGATAAAACTATGTTAGACTATAAAAGAATTATTGGAAATATTTATTGTGATTTATCTAATAACAATTTTAAAAATATAGATGTTGATTTTATTATTAAAAATAGTGTAAAAGAATATTATGAAAAAGTATTTTTAAATAATAATAAACATGATATTCCTGACTGGTTATTAAAGTTTGATTTTAAAATAATAAAAACAATAAAAACTGATAAAGAATTACAAAAAATTGATGATAATACAATTATTATTGATAATAACCAAAGAGAAGTAATTAAAAGACTTGGTTTAGATAATGTTAAAAGACTAAATAACGAGACAAAAATATTTACTCATAAATTCGGACAAAACGATTTATTTACATATCTAAATAAATATTTTAAATACTTAGATAACATTGGATTAGATTTTAGTTTAGATAAACCATATAAAAGATTTTATAACTATGGAAACGAAATACTTGATTATGATGATTTTGTTGAAGCAATAGCAAGTCATATTGCATTAATGAGAATTAAAGGACGCTTTAAAGAACTCGAAGATAAGGATTATTATATTAATAAACTAGAAAAGAAATATAAAGATTGCTTTATAAATAAGAAAGCACCTAAAGAACTTAAACTAGCTTACTATACTGGAAGATTATCTAATAATTTAATATTTGAAAATATAGAATGGATTAAGTACCTTAATGATGTAAAAATAATTAAAAAACTATGTACTAAAAAAAGAGTTGATATACGATATAAAGAAAATGAATATCATTTAAGAAGATTCATAGAAGTTTTAATAGAAAAATTCGGAAATGAATATACATTTGAATTAATGAAGAAATATGGTTCATACTTTGACTGGATAGATGATATTGAATGTAATATTGAAGACTTTGATGATAAAGAATCGCTAAATAAATTAATTAGAAAAACTCTTTACGAAAAAATATGTAATTCTACTATTTTTTATGGTGGCCTAAGTAACAATGAAGAAATGGTTAAAGAATATCCTGAAATTTTTATTAATTCAGAATCTAGACATAAAACTGACTTTTATTACAAGCAATTATCCTATGGTATGTTAAGATCAGATCCATCATTAAAAAAGGATTTAAAAGGGAAAAGATTAGATGTCGCTTTTGCAAGAAACTATGGATATGATAGAGAAATTAGTATAGATAATAATAGCTATATCGTTTATAAAGAAACAGAACTAATTAAACTACTAGGAAATAACAAATTTTTAAATTTCATTGAAACTTGGGGACAATTAGCAAACGAATCTGTAAAACTACTACTTAAAGAATATATTAACTTAGAGGAATATCCAACAAGAAAAGGTTTTGATAAATATTTAAAAAGTTTTTCAAAAAATGAATTAATAAGTAAACTTGAAGAGTTGATAATAAAAGAATGTAGATATGGAAGAATCATATATGATGATAATAAAGCTCCATCAATACTTAAAGAAAGATGTCCGGAGTTATTTTTAGATAATAATACTGATTGTGAATTAAAAGATGTATTTTATAATCGCTGGCATTGGGGAAACATTGATATGTCATTTAAAACAATAAGTGAAAGACCAAGCTGGGCAAAACAACTTCAAAACAAATCAGTTGCAACAGCAATACTAAGAAGAAAATATGATAAATTTGATCAGAATTTATATAATTATTATGTTGATTATTTTGATACTTTTGGTTTTAAAAACGGCGTGAAATTAGGAATAAAAAAACCTGATGATACAATGTCTCTAATTGAGGATAACAAAACAAAAATAATGAAACAGTGGTACGACAAAACCGGAAAGAAATTTATTCCTGATGGAGTTATCGTTAGTAATATTCCTATAAAAGATGCGGATAAATTCTTAAGTAACACATCTAGATGGATTAATATTCAAGAACTAGATAAAGAAGATTGTTATAAAGATACACTAATTAAAATGGCATATATATTTGGAGCATTTAAAAAAGATAGTAATGGTTATAATAAACTTATGGATGAGCTTAGTGATATACCTAAAGTTATTAAGGGTAATAATGTAGAAAAATTAGAAAAATTATCTAATAGGATAGATTTTCTTGGAGAATATAATAAAACAGTTATTAAAGATTCGCTATTAAACGAAGGATTCCCACTTAATAAAGATGAATCACTTTTATACCAAATTTATAAAAAGAGCTATAAATTACTATTAAATAAAAATGAATATCCTAAATCAATAGAAGCACTAAAGGATTTATTTAATCATTATATAACAAATACCAAGTGGATAAATTTATCGGAAAAAAATAAAGATTTATTATTAAGTATTCCTAAAAAGATTAGCGGAGATAATTGCCAAGTAATGAAAGCTATAGAAGATGATCAATATTTTGGTATAAATTGTGCTGAAAAAGATAAATTAATAGAAACTCTTATAAATGAAGGGTTCCCTATTGATAAAGATAAAACTATTTTTGAACAGTTATATGAAAAATCATATACATCTGCAATAAATAGACAATCTTATCCAAAAACAGTAAGTATTATAAGAAGAACAATGAAAAAAGATATGCCTAAAGTAATACTTACTTTGCCAAGAGCCGAAAATCTATTTGAATTTTTCACAATGAAATACGACCCATATTTCACAAAATTTCTATTTGATAATTTTGAAGAAATAAAAGAAAATGATTCATGGAATAATTATGATGAATATGCAGAAAAACTTGGTAATATCCAGTCTCAATTTCAAGAAATAAAAGTATCAAATTCTAATAGAAAATTAACTCTAGCACTAGCTGAAAGCTATGTTGAAAAAAATAAATATAATAATGTTAATACAGGTAATGAGGAACTATCAAGATTAGCTTCCATAATTGACTACAATCAAGAAGATTTTGAAGTATTACAAGATATATATAACTATGGTAAATTAAGAACATTTAGTAGTATTCCAAAAATTGAAGGAACAATGAATAAAAGAAAAACAACTTATAAATATGAAATAATAGGATTAAATGATCCTATGGCTCTTGCTATAGGAGAATTATCTGATTGTTGTCAAAGATTAAATGATGCTGCAGAACTAGATGCTGAACACTCAATGATTGACCCTAATGGTCGTATCTTTATTGTAAGAGATGATATGAATAATATCGTAGCTCAAAGCTGGGTATGGCGTAATAAAGATGTACTATGTTTTGATAATATTGAAATACCTCATAAAGCATCCGATAGATTTGAAGAATTATATCCAGAGTATGATAGCGAAGAAGCTTTAGCAATGGATATATTTAAAGTATATCAAAAAGCAGCAAAAGAAATACTTGAAGAAGATAATAAAAACTATAAAAAACTTTTAGATAATGGTAAAATAACAAAAGAACAGTATGAAGGTTTAAGACTAGGAGTAGTAACAGTAGGATTAGGTTATAATGAAATAGCATCAACTATAAGAAATAATGCAATTACTCAGGAAGATACCATAAAACCACTTAAAAGTGATTTACCTATTGAGTTAAATCATAATATATGGCTTGATTCAAAAGAACAGTTCTCTCTTGCTAAAAGACATGATAGAACTTCTTATGAGGGTGATACTCTTCCAATATATCCAGAAGAATTTAAAGTATTAAATGATAAAACTATGAATGAAGTATCCCTACTAACTCTTAAGAAGTTAGAACTTGAAACTAAAGGTTATGATTCAGATGAAATTACATCAGTAAATAAAAAAACTAAAATAGTTACTGAACTAGCTAATAACTATGAAATAAATCCATCTAAAACTAAAGTAATAATGAATCCTAACTTTGGTATTATTTATGAAGAAAATGATGATAAAATAGTTATAGCTGATTTAGTATATAATTTAGATGTAAACTTAAATGGATATGAAACCAATATAGAAGATAAAGTTTTAATGCAAATATGTCTTGCATTAAAACAAATAAAAAATAATAAAAAGTTTAATACTGATATGTTAAATGATTATCAAAAAGATATGTTTAATAAAGCATTAAAAATGGATAAAAAAATCGATATAGAAAGAGGTTTATCTTATGTTAAACAATAATATAAATGAAATAATAAATAATTCTTTAAATATAGATAAATCTCGTCTACTATCTATTAAAGAAGAATTAATTACTAGTATTAAAGAAGCTATTATGATAAATAAAGATGCTTTTGATTTAGCTAGTAGAATTGATATTAAAAATAATAACGGTAATAAATTAGACTTTGCTATTATAGAAGATTTATTTAATGATAAAACTATCCCTACTAATAATGACGCTATCATTATTAATGATGGTAATACTTATCATATAATTAAATTAATTATTCAAAATATATTAAAAGGTAATACAGTTATATTTGTAAATAAAGGTTATATGTATGGAGTAAATACCCTACTAATTCAAATAGTACAAACAGTACTAGAAATAAATAATATAAATAAAAACTTAATACAAATATATATTACAGATGATATTAATAATATTCCAAATAATAATTTTGAAATTATTAATTATCTTATGAATTAAACCTAAGGAGGTTCCTATGGAAAAATACGAACAAATAGAAAAAGAATATAGAAAAGTAAGAAATGAATTAAATGCCCGTCCTATTAAAGATAGAGAAATAATGTGGTGGAAAATTAAAAAGAACCCAGAAATACTAAACTGGGCTTCTGATATAAAAGAAAACGGAGCAGTAAATGCACCTGAAATATGTGACTCTATACTAGCTTATTACAAAAAAGATAAAGAAATATCTAAAGAAATATATGAAAAACTAGTAAGAGAAGTTTATTCAAAAGAACAAGTCGCAAGAACTAAACTTCATAGTAATAATACTTTCTTATTAAGAGCACTATCTAATACTGAAACAGTACTAAGTGAAGATGAGAAAAGATTTATTGAAAATGAATTAAATACTACTTATCATAATAGAGATGAGTTTGATTTAAGATTTGGTATTCTAAGTAATCCTAACTGGACAGATGAAGAGAAAGAAAACTTAATTAAAAAATTATATAAAGATGAAAAAGCATTTGAAACTCAGTTAATGTCTTGGTTAAATATGATTGTATATCATAAAATTAACTTCCGTAAAGGAAATTACACTAATCAAGTATCATGGGCTTATCAAGGAATGACAAATTTTAAAAAAACACCGAAGTTAAGTGAAAACGATGTACTAAGAGGTAATACAAGTGATATAGCTAATATTTATAAAAATGAAAAGGATAGAAACACAATATTAGAACTAGTTGATTTCTATAGAAAAATGCTATATTTCTATAAAACTCTATTCCTAAATAAAGAAAATCCAAAGGTAAATATTAAAGGAGATAAATAATATGAAGTGTATACAAAAAGAAGATAATATTGAAAGAGAATATAACGTAACTTACGATGAAGAAAAATTAAAAGACTTAATAGATAGAATTATTAAAACAGCAAGTTATACTAAAGAAGGTACCTTTTGTATAGATGATGGAGAAATAATAAATTATAAATTCCATTATTATGAATATGAAGGTGGAAAATTTACAGGATTCCAACCTACTCTAACTAATGGTGATCCACTATTTAAAAAAACAGTTAGTATTATGTCAGGAAAAAATGAAGACGAATTAGAAGTTCATGGTACAAAAGTTGTTGAACCAGTTTTATCACAATTATTAAATGAAATATTACATGAAGAAGCTGAAGAAGGAGTATTTGTAGACTTTATAGAATACGAAAAAATATATAAAGAAACAACTCCTATAGATGAACAAATATCTGATCTTAATGAACTAATAGACGCAACAAGTAATACCAATACTACAGTAAAAATTGAATTACTTAAAGAATTAGGTGATCTTCTAGAACGAAAAATAAAAAATCATTTATTTAATACTGAACTATTAAAAGCATACTATGAAGAAGCAAAATCTATATTTGAATTTGAACTAGTAAGAGAAACTAAAACTACAAGTGGTGTTAAAACTTTCTACAAAGATATCTTTGATAATAAAAGACAATCTAAATAGATTGTCTTTTTTCTTGCCAAATATATGATATAATTGTTTTAGGATAAAGGATGATATATATGAAAGAACCTAAAAAAATAAAACTTATATTTTTAATAACATCATTTGTTTTAATGATGTTATCGACACTTGGTAATTTAATAGATGTTACTAGTTTTGAAGAAACAAACGTTACATATCTAGCAACTTTTCAGTTCTATATATTTACAATAATTGTTTCAATACTTTTACTAATAATAACAAAGAAAAAACCTAATACATTTATTATAATGGGATTATTAACATTTATACCTTCATTTACATTTATATACTTATATATGGATAGTAATGCTAGATATAATCCTCATTTTACGGTATATTTCTATCCTTATATATTTTCATTTATATTTCTTTTAGCATCATTATTTATAAATGAAAAAAAGGAAAAGAATCCAGCACTAAAGAATGATTACTTAAAGGATGCTAATATAAGTAAAGAAAATATGTTATTTGGTACACTTTTACTTGGAGTAAAGGGAGTACCTATTAATACTGAAGTATTACTTATAAATGATATAAATAATAATTCTTTAAATTTAGTATATTATTATGATTATGATAATCAAATTATTAATATACCTAAAGATACTATTACAAATATTACGTATAATGAAAATATTAGAACTTCTACAAATGGATCTGGATTTATTAGTAATGATATGAAAGCTAGTTTAGTTACAGCTTTTATAGTTGGTAGTAACCCTACTCTAGTTGGTGCTAAAGGAGCAATATTTGATGCAGTAAAAGAAGATGCTGATGACTATATAGATCAGTCATTCAAAGTTTATTATGATGTATCTATAGAAACTATTAATAATGAAGAATCTAAAAAATATGTAATAAGTACAAATAATAACCCCGAAACATTTATTAAAGAAATAAAAAAATAAAACCTCGTTAAGAACGAGGTTTTATTTTTCAATATTAAAAAACAAGGCAGTTCGATTACTTGCTCCATAAAAAAACTAGGTATTATTACCTAGTTTGTTTGCATATGGAGCAAGTGAGCAGAATCGAACTGCCGTCTCAGCCTTGGCAAGGCCGCATACTAACCGCTGTACTACACCTGCATGTGGAGGGCCTAGTCGGATTTGAACCAACGATCAGGGAGTTGCAGTCCCATGCCTTACCACTTGGCTATAGACCCATCGCATAAGTAGATTATAGCAAAAATAACCTTATTATGCAATGGTTTTTTTAAGATTCTTCTATTTTTTTATCTAAGCTTAAATCTTTGTTTTTAGCAAATAAATCATATACTATTATCTTATCTGATATAGATACTCTATTTTGAGCATACTCTATATATTTTGTTATATAGTCAGATGATATAGTATCGTTTTGAATAAGGGAAAGGCCCTCATCTTTTTGATTATTATAATACATCTTATTAGTAAGCCAGTTACCATTTGGGAATACTACTACATTATCTGTAGTACTAAAGATATCATGTCCTAAAGAATATGGATTATAGAAATTAAACATATTTCCAAGTGTAGGTTGTACATCATACATACCCATTACTTCAGTTACTTCAGTTTCAAATTGATTATCTTTAGTCCATATAATAAATGGTACTGATCTATTAAGTTCATATGAATAATAATCTACTGCTTTATAATTAGGATCATCTTCAGATAGAATACTATCTATATATGGATCATAATTATAATATCTAATATATTCAGGTTTCTTTAGTTTAGCATCGTGATCTCCGTAGATAACTATTACAGTATTATCAAGTAATCCTGCTTCTTCAAGTTCATCAAAGAACTCTCCTATTGCCTGATCGGCATAGTTAGCAGATTTTATATAATCACCCATAGTAGTTCCTTCTAAGTAAGGTGCTACTTCAGTTTCTCCTGTAGTTTTATTCTTGTACGGCATTGTTACATCAAAATCATTATGCTCTGATATATCAGACCAAGGGACATGATTTGTAAGCATTATAAGTGTTCCATAGAACTTTTCATGTGTTTCTGATATATTCTTTATCATCTCAGTAGATTGTCTAAAGAATGATTTATCTGATAAACCTAGTCCAATTTCTTCATCTATATTATATGAACTAGAACTACAATAGAATTTATCATATCCAAGTTTTGGATGCATATATATTCTATTCCACATAGCACAGTCATTACCATGCATACTAAATGTATAATAACCTTTTTTCTTTAATAAATTAGGTGTTGAATAACTATAGTTTCTATCCCAATATGAAACAAATACTGTTCCGCTTGCGGCAGGAAGAAGTGACGTATTAAAAGTAAACTCAGTATCACTACTAGTACCAACTGATTCTTGAGAATAGAAATTACTAAAGTATAATCCTTCTTTACTAATTCTATTTAAATTAGGTGTTATTTCTCTACCATTTATTTTTTCATTTAAAAGCCAGTTTTGAATACTTTCAGCATGTATTACTATTATATTTTTATCTTCATATATATTAGAATACTTATTTACTGATTTACTTACAGTATTTTTAGAATAGAAATCAACAAATTCTTTAATAGCATTATCTAGTCCAAATAAAGATGTTATTTGTGGTTTTAAAGATGATATTAAATCATTAAACTGATAAATATGTATTCCAAACTGAGATACTACATATTCTCTATTCCACTGCTTTTTAAGTCTACTTAAATCAGTTCCTGTAAGTGTTGAAGAAAAGATAGCAAATAGTATTATACTAACCATTAGTGTACTAGACCATCTTACCTTCCCTATTTCTATTTCACTTACATATTCAAAATATTTTTTCTTTTTTAAAACTTTATATAAAATTACAAATAATATAAATACTAGTATAAATACAAAGTCTTTAACTTCAAATATTTTAGTTAAAGCATTTGCTACGCTTAGACCTTGTCCAGCTGTAGCAAGAAGTGAAAATGAAGTAAATGAATAATAATTATTAAAATAAACACTATTTATAAAACAGCATGCTGTAAATATAACAGACCAAGTGCAAAAATAAATAAATTGTTTTTTAGGTTTAAATAAATATCCAAAAGAACCTACAAATAGTATTACTGCTAAATCCGCAAGTATTGGTTTAATGTTTAAGAACTTTTCCACAGTAAATGCTCTTAGTAATGTTGAATTAAATAAATTTATTATAATAAAGCCTAAAAATAATATATTTGTTTTAGCATAAGTTATACTAAATATTTTTGCTCTACTAATTTTATTTTTAAATGATTCCTTATTTTTCATACTTCACCTCGTGGTAGTAAATGATTATACCACTTTTTATACCCATATTCAATTATTGATTACGGCTTATAAACCATATCTTACTTACATCACAGCTTTCACTTGATGGAGCAGGATTTGGCATATCAAATTTAACAATTACTGGTACTTTAAAGGCATTACCAAAGGCAATACAATGACCAGGTTGTAACATTTTTAATCTCTTAACAATATCATTTGTTATATTAGGTACCATTTCTTTAATATAAGATATATCTTTAGGATGAAGCATCTTAAAGATTAAGAAATTAGTACACTGAGAAAGTGTAGTTTCTGATAATTCTGATGGTCTTTGAGAAATAAGACCTAGAAGTACTCCGTACTTTCTACCTTCCTTTGTAATACGTTCAAAGATGTTATAACCAAGTAGTTCTACATCTATATCATTTTGAACATATCTATGTGCTTCTTCCAAAATAATATGGAATGGTATAGATGCTCTATTATCTACACTTTTAGCATAGTCAAATAACATTTTAGAATATATTTTAGTTACACTTTTTGCAAATCTATCATCTACATAGTTTATATTAAAGTTAATTATTTGTGCTTTATGACCATTAGGAGCAGTAATTAATTCTCTTATAAACTGTTCTTTACTTATATACTCTGGAACATCAAAGTATGATGAGTAATCTCCAGTAGCAAGACCAGATAATCTTACTTTTAAACTATTTGACTCATCATATATACGGTCACTTTTTAGTACACCTTCACTAATAAGTGCAAAATCAAAAGCATCTTTTAAATCTTTTAATGTATACTTAAATGATCCATCTGGCATAGATAGTTCTAGATTATCAGTTAAGAATGATTCAAAGAATGTAGATATTGTTTCCATATCTCTTATTTTACCGGTATTATCAATGAATAAACACTGTTTTAAAGGTCTTGTGTATCCTGGTTGATAAATAGGTGTCTCTAGGTTTAACTCTCTTGTATTGTATGTAGAAAGAGTTGATACAAGTTGGTCTCTTATTTGCGCAGCTGGTCTACCACTACTTAATATATCAAGAAGTGCTCTAGATATAATATCATTCTTATGTTTTAATACTAATTCTTCATCTCTACCAAATACTGATACAAGTTTTAAAGCTTTTTCTATTATTGGTAATTGAGATGGTTTATCTGCACCAAGAAGTAGTGCATAATCATCTATAGAAAGTAACCATGGTGGTATCTTAAGTACTTCAGAATCTGGAAATTTAGTATTAGTAGTATAACTTTTAAAACTAATATTAGGATTCTTAGTATTAAGCTGTGAGAACGCTTTATGATATTCACCATAAGCATCAAATATAAAGATACTTGCTCTATAAGGAATAGCTTGTTGTTTTTCAAATAAGTTTTGGAATATTCTTGCTACAGAGCATGACTTACCAGATCCAGTAGAACCAAATATAGCAAAGTGATTACCAAAGAATGAATTAATATTCATTCCAATAGTAACATCTTTATATAAAGCACTTTTACCTATATTTAAATGTAAATTATCTCTATAATTATCTACACCTATTATTAGAGGTACTTTTTCTTTACTAATTAGTTTTACTACTGAACCAAATGATGGTTTATTAATAACACCAAATACAAACTCATTATTAATCATTTCTCCTAAAAGATTAATATAAGCTACACCATCTTTAATATCAGTAATTTCTCCAATACACTGTCTTTCACTATCTTCCATAATTACATATGAATTGATAAGACTTTGCATTCTATTAACATCTACTGCTATTTTAAGTAATACTTGATTATCATCAATTCCAATTATTGTACCTAACATACGACACTTCCTATTCTATATATAATTATATCAATTTTAGATATAAAAAAAAAGACTATTAAGTAAATAGTCTATATAAGTGATTTTCTAGTATATACGTTTACTCCTTTAATAGTAGAGTAACTAATTTTTTCATCTTTAGTAAACTTAATAAACCCAAGTCCACTTATTACTAAATCTTCACCTTTTTTAACAAATATTTCATTATCTATTAAATTAGATACTTCTTTATTTTTATAGTATCTATCTATATTTAAATCATTACTCATAAAAATAGTAATATTATTATCTTTTAAACATAGTTTAAAGATATCTTCTACTACTATAGAAGTATCAGTTTTAACTTGATATGTAATTGGTTTAATTTCTTTAGAAGGTACTATTTTTTTAAGAGTATCTACTGATACTATATTTTCCATAGATCCATCATTTAAAAGTCCTGGAGTATCTATAAAAGTCATATCATCATCAAACTTAATTTCAATACTATTTAAAGTAGTTGATGGAAGCATACTAGTTGTAATAACAGGTTTCTTATCAGAATAATTATAAATAATCTTATTTATTAAAGTAGATTTACCTGCATTAGTATACCCAACTACATAAACATTATTGCTTGTTTTTAAAGTATTAATCTTTTCTAATAAACTATCGAAGTTATAGTTTTTATTACTACTAACAATTATTTTATCAAGAATATTTAATTTATACTTACTTACATAATCAAGAAGTTTAACATCATATACATCTTTAGGAAGTATATCTCTTTTAGTAAGTACAAGTAGTATTGGATTACTAATATTATCTTTAATAATACTAATATCTTCTGGAAGATTAAATAAGTCCATTACTAGTATTACTAAATCAGTATTATTAATATTTTTAAGTATATTTATAAAACTATTATTATCTTTTACTATATTTTTATAATCTCCATAGTTTTTAATTCTAAAACATCTTTCACAAATAGTGCTAGTTTCTAATTTTTCACTTGGAACATATCCTTCTAAATCTTTATTATCACTTTGCATTACTGCTCCGCAACCAAGACATTTTTTAATCATAATATCTCCCTTTATAAAATAAATCTTGTTTACTTAATTTCTTAATTAATTTTTTTTCTCTATGGCGATTAAATTTAGTAAAAATAAAATCTTTTTTAGATACAGGATTAACAAGTATAGTAGTAATTCCTACTCTATTACCACCTACTACATCAGTAAGTATTTGATCTCCTATTATTGCAACTTGACTTTGATTATATTTATAATCATTAAGTACTTTTTCAAACTTTTTAGGAGATGGTTTAAAGCATCTATATATTGCTTCAACATCTAACATTTCTTTAAAAGGTTTTACTCTTCTTTTACCACTATTAGTAAATAAAATAACTTTAAATCCTAATTCTTTTATCTTTTTAAATAACTCTATATTTTTTTTAGAAGGTACTTTTTCATTATATGGAACAAGTGTATTATCTAGATCGAATAATAAACATTTTATTCCTCTTGTTTTTAATTTATTGTAGTCTATTATATAGATATTTTTTTTGTATAAATCTGGTACATATTGTTCCATAATATCACACCTTTTCTTATGTAATTTTATCATATTATAACTTTTAAGTAAATGAAATACACGAAAAAAGAAGGTTTAAACCTTCTTTTATAATAAAGAAATAACATAGTTTGTTAGTTCATCATTTATATCTTCTATAGTTCTAATATTTTCTCTTGTAATAGGCTTTTTAGAGCATTCAATTATTTTGAAATCATATTTATCTGCTACCTCTAAATAAGCTCTTTCTGAGGCCTTTAAATGGGATTCTGAAGCCTCATGCTGATCTGCTGGTTCTTCTCTTCCTTCTTTTAAAATACATGCTGCTTCATATGGCATATGTAAGAAGATTTTAATATCAGCATGTGGTAGTCCTAGTAGTCCAAATTCTAATTTATCAAACCATTCATACATTTCATCACGTTCTTTTTTACTTTCAAGTTTTCCGCCTTGATGAGCTAAATTAGAATATGTATATCTATCTAAAATTACGTTTATTCCCTCTTCTAATTTTTCAGTTATTTTTCCTATATTATATTTTCTATCTGCTGCGTAATAAAGTGATGCAACTTTAGGATCAACATTAATTGCTCCTTCACTAAACCATCCTTCACATATAGCAGGTTTACCTAAGTAAGGACCACCTATTATCTTTCCAGTTGGAGTATCATACATAGGAAATCCTGTCATGAATACTTTGTATCCTTCCTTAGTTAATTTATCACATAAAAGTTTTGACTGAGTCTCTTTTCCAGAACAATCAGTACCTTCAATAATTATTAGTTTACCTTTCATAACCCACTCCTTATTAAATAGCAACTTCTAATTTACTTGATAAAGTTTTAATCTTACCTTTTTCAGGCATACCTTTTAATATAACATCTGATACTTTCATATCCTTAAATGGAACATCCTTAGCAATTTCAAAATATGGAGAACAATCAATTGGTTCTCTTGCTAATAATTCTTTTGCGGCATCAACATGTCTATCATATATTTGAACATTACCTGTTGACCAAATAAATAATCTTGGTATATGCGGAATACCTGTTATTCTTGTTGCTTCATTAGCAACTAAAAGAAGTAGTAACTCATATTGAACTTGATTAATAACTCCTGCAGTAACAAAGTCAGATGATCTTTGAGTTAGCTTCATATCAATGTATCTTACACCATCTTTACCATATGCTACAAACCACTGTGTTTCATATGCACATGGTGGTAATATTGTACCTTTTGCAAGTTCTTTAACTTGCATCATGTTCATAATATTTCTTCTATCATCTGGTTTTGTTATTATTTGTTTAATACAGTGTAAAATATATTTTTCATCATGATAACAATCTCTTATAATTCTTCCATAAGTATGACCTAAATGAGCTTGTGGTGTTAATACATTACCTGATTCATAATCAAGAATATTTTTGTTGTAATCCATATCGGTTATTGGATCTACAGTATCAGATTTTTCAATAGGTTGTCCTTTACGAATAACTCTATTTTTCTTACCAGCTTGGTCATAATAGAATTCACCATATGGATTAGGACCTGGTTGTAATTTACCATGCTCATCATAATGATATGGATTTACAACCCAGCTTCTCCACCATCTAACTCCATATTTAGTTTCAAGATTGTAAATATTATTATCTTGATCTCTATATATCCAAAGAATTTCTCCTAGAGAACCCTTCCAAGGAGTATTTCTTAAAGTTGTTATTGGTGATTCACCTTTTGTTTTATCATATACACATTGTATTGGTGCATTTACCGAATAAGTATGTGCTTTAGTTCCATCAGGCCAGCTGGGTCTAGGGTCTAAATCTATACTTGTATAAGGTCCATATAAAATATCATTTAATATGTATTTAACATAATAGTCCCCTTTTGTTCCATGCATTATTATTATGTCATCCATAACCATACCCTCCATTATTAATTAGTATAACATAAAAAAGATATGTTTAAACATATCTTTTAGTTATATCTTAAATATAGCGTTCATAATCTAGACCTAAGAATTCTATTAAAATACTATTTGCAGTGTAAATATATTCATCACTTATACTTAAGTTATCACCATCTGCTTTAAGTTTACCTTCTTTAATAAGTTTATCTACTATATCAATACTTAACACATCAACATTATATTTCTTTTTAAAAGTATTTATATTTATTCCATCTATTTTTCTAAATCCTAAAATAAATTCATTTTCAATAGTTTCATTTATACTTAGGTTTTCTTCTAACTCTATATAACTGCCACTTAAATACTTAGACATACTTCTAGCATTATCATAACGAGTATTATTTATGTATCCACTTGCACCTAGTCCAAATCCATAGTAATTTTCATTATTCCAGTAAGTAAGATTATGTTTAGATTTAAATCCTTCTTTAGCAAAATTACTTGTTTCATAATGTTTAAAAGAATCTAACTTTGAAATAATTAATTCATACATATTTCTATCTAAATCTTCATCTATATACTTAGTATCATTATTTTTTAAAATAGTATGATCTTCTATTATAAGTGAATATGTAGATATATGAGGTATATCCAACTTTTTAAATAACTCTATATCACTTTCTACTTCAGATAGTGTTTCTCCAGGAATAGCATATATAAAGTCTACATTTATATTAGTTATTCCTTCTTCTTTAAGCATATTTACTTTTTCAAATACTTCTTTTTTAGAGTGATGTCTATTTAAAAATGATAAATACTTTTCATTAAATGTTTGTACTCCTAAAGATACTCTATTTATTCCATATTTTTCAAATAGTTTTATTTGCCCTTTAGTAAGAAGTTCTATATTACATTCTATAGTATATTCATATTCTTTATTTAAAATAATTTTACTTAATATATTAAGTAATTTTTCTAACAAAGTATCACTTAAACTATTAGGAGTACCTCCTCCTATATATAAAGTACTAATTACTTCATTTTTATATCTACTACTAATTTCTTTTTCTAAAGCATCTAAATATTTTTTTGCAAGTTCTTCTTCATAAAACCTTTTACAAAAGTCACAATATGAACATATTGTTTTACAAAAAGGTATATGTATATAAACACTTTTCATAGTAATCATCCTAACTAAATTTAGTATATCATAATAAAGAAAAAAAGATAACAAAGTTATCTTACTTCTCTTACAACAAAATCAGTTAGTAATGCTGTTCCTCTAGAAAATTCTGCATCTAAATGGAAGACACTTCCATTAGTTGAAACATCTACTAGTGCAGTAAGTGTTTCATCAGCATTACATTTTATTTTCCCTACCCAAGGTCTAATATATCTACATATTCCGTATGAAGGTTGACCAAAGGTTTCATAGCCAAATAAGAATAGATTCATAGCTTTTTGATCACCAGTTTCCTTAACATCATAAAGAACTCTAAATGTTATATGATATTTCTTACCACCTTCAAAATGAGCAGTAAGGTTTGGCCATACCATGCTTCTTTTTTGCATAGCATTCCACGAAACAATAGCATTTTTCTTAATAGCTAAATTATCTTTTATTTCAGAATCATTATTACTTATAGTCCTACAATCTTCACTATAACATTTAACTGTATAATCTTTATATTTTAATTCAGAGAAATACATTTTTCCATTATACATAACAACTTCGCCATCAACTGGTTTTTCACCTTCTAAACCTACTCCTTCACTTATTTCTTCAAGAGTAAATGTTCCGTTTTTATAGTCTTTATCGGTACCACTGATCATCTTAATAGCTATTTGTTTTTCAACTTCTTTTTTATATAAATCAGCATTAAGTTCTGCTGCTTTCTTTTTAGAGTGTTCAACCATTCCAGTAACACCTGGTATTGCTATTAATGAAATAATACCAAGTATTAATATTACAGCTAATAGTTCTATTAAAGTAAAACCTTTTTTATTCATAATACACCTATCCTAGCCAGTTTACTGTAGGTGAACTAGGTGCCCCCCAAGGTGAACCTGTTACACTACCTTCTGGCTTATTAATATTTATTGTAGAAAGTTTATTACAATCTCTAAATATAGAAGTTTCCATAGTATTGATTCCACTACCAATATTTACTGTTTGAAGCTTAGCCATATTATGGAATGCATTAGCTCCAATAGAGGTAATATTATCTGGTATATTAAGTTCTGTTACTTGAGCCTTTTGGAATAAGAATCTATTTAAAAAAGTTAATCCTGATCCTATTTTTATTTCAGTAAGAGGACATCCAGCACATACATATTCTCCCATAGATGTAACCGAATCCGGAATAATAAATTTAGTAAGTCTTGAATTATAAAATGCCGCGTTATTAATAGTTGATATTTTATTTAAATCACCTAAATTAGATGTAGTAAGTTTATAAGTATTATAAAAGGCATATGAACCTATCGTTTTAAGTGAATTAGGAAAATTAACACTAACTAAATTACTATTATAGAAAGTACCATATGATATCTTCTCAAGTCCTTCATTAAATACAACTGAAGAGATTTGTCTATTATCAAGGCTACCAAATGCATATGCTTCTATTACAGAAACAGATGAAGGAATAACAAGGTTCTCTATTTGATTTACATAAAAAGCGTACTGACCTATTCTATAACAATTATTAGGTAATTTAACATATTTAATATTATTGTATGCAAAACTTCTCGGATAAATGACTCTAATGTCATCATTTAATTCAACGCTTTCAAGTAGATTATTAGAAAATGCATAGTTACCTATATATTTTACATTTTCAAGATTAACTTTAGAAATATGATTAAGTAAAAAAGCTCCTGATTTAATAGTTTCAACCTGTTTAGGAAGATATAGATTTTCAATGAGATTACCAGTAAAAGCCCCACTACCAATTTCAGTAATATAATTACCAATATTTAACTGTTTAATGTTTCCGGCGTAAGCAAGTCCATTAGGTATCTTTGTTAAATACTTCGCGCGTGATAAATCTAAACTTTTTGCAGCAAATTTAAGCACATAGTCATCATCAACATTTGAATAATCAAACACAAAACTACAATAATTATAAGAATCCGAAGATTTTTTTTCGTATACTCCTGTAAATGTCTTTTTTAAAGTATTACTTTTATCATAGCAATTTGTTTGTTTTACAACAGTATTTTCCGGTAAAAGACGTACAAATATTTGTTCATCAGAATAAGATGAATAATTAATATAAGAAGATGGCGCAGCAAAAGTTGTACCCATATTAAGAACATATGCATATATAAAAGGATTTCTATAAGAAAAAGCATAGTCAGCAAGTTTAGTTACGTGTTTACCATCAATACTTTCTGGTACAACAATATCTTTAGGACAACGATTATCTTCAAATTTTTAACCAGTAATAGTAACCCCATCTTCGTTATCTTCATATAAGAAACACTGGATAGAACTTGCAGTTATACTATTATTATACTTTTCTAATTTAGGTGATGTTTCACCAAATAAAATAACTTCTACTTTATCATCATCAAAATCTTTAAAAGCTTGATACTTATCTAATACAGCAGATATTGCTACATTACATTTATCATCTATATTTATTGTTCCAGAATCCGGTAGTTTTCCACTTATTTCAAGATTTAATCCTTGTACTACTCCGTCTACTATATTATATACACCAGAAATATCATTTTTAGATAGAAGTTCTGTAGTACACTTTGTTTTAACTTCTTTAACTAAATTATTGGTTGATACTTCTAAACTACCTTTCTTAGATTGCTCTACTACTGCAGATACACTTGGTATTGCTATTAATGAAATTATTCCAAGTACAAGTATTACTGCAAGTAGTTCTATTAACGTAAATCCTTTTTTATTCATAATACACCCACTTACTCAACCCTATTATGGTAATTATACTACATTAAAACAACAAAAAACAATGTTTGAAACATTGTTTATCTTAATTTATTTATATTAACTGGATTATTTTCATTTAGTTTATCTTTAATAATATCAGCTATTTCTTTACCAAAGATATCTTCGATATAAGAACTTGTTAAGCAGTCATAGATATAACTTCTTTTTAAACCTGTCATTTTAGATAGTTTACCAAGTGAAGCATCTCCTACCGATAAGTAAAATGTAACAAGATCTCTTACAACTTTTTTCTTTTTCTCAAGACGTTCTTCATCTTGATTCCTATTAGATCCGCTAAATCTACCATTTTCACCTTTTAAACTATAATTATTAAGGAAAGAATTAATACCACCTTTTATATTGCCTTGCTGTTTATTATAGCGAAGAGCTTCCTGAATTAATCTATATTCTTCAGGGCCAAAGGCAACACTAATTATTCCTTCTTCTTTCAAGTATCTTTGAACGCTGGATGATGAAATACCTGTTATTTTAGATATATCATCTATTGAGATAGAATAATTACTAGCTTCAAAACATAATACAGAGCATATTACTTTTCTTCTTTTTTCATCATCAAATATTTGATGATTAATTGTAGAATATTCTTTTACTAACTCTCTATATTTTCTAGTAACTTCAGATAATTCCATTATTTAGACTCTCCCTCCATAGAAAGTACTGAAAGGAATGCTTCTTGAGGAATTTCTACACTACCAACCATCTTCATACGTTTTTTACCTTCTTTTTGTTTTTCTAGTAGTTTTCTTTTTCTTGAAACGTCTCCACCATAACATTTAGCAAGCACATCTTTTCTTACTGCTTTAATAGTTTCTCTTGCTATTACTTTAGAACCAATACTTGCTTGAACTGGTACTTCAAATTGTTGTCTTGGAATAAGTTTTCTTAAGTTTTCTACTATAGCTTTACCTCTATAATATGCAAAATCTTTATGTACTATTAAACTTAAAGCATCTACTGATTCACCATTTAATAATATATCCATTTTTACTAGGTCAGATTTTTTATATCCGACTAATTCATAATCAAATGATGCATATCCTTTAGTATAACTTTTTAATTTATCAAAGAAGTCATAAACTATTTCTGATAGTGGTATTTCATAATGAATATTTACTCTTGTAGGATCTAAATATTCCATTGATATATAAATACCTCTTTTATCTTGACATAGTTCCATTATATTACCTATATAAGTACTTGGTACTAATATATTAGTTCTAATATATGGTTCTTCTATGTGATCTATTTTTTGTCTTTCTGGTAATTTAAATGGACTATCTATTTTTTCTACTGTACCATCTGTTAAATATACATCATAAATAACTGATGGGCTTGTAGCAATAATCTCTATACCAAATTCTCTTTCAATTCTTTCTTCTATAATATCCATATGTAAAAGTCCTAAGAAACCACATCTAAAACCGAAACCAAGTGCTTTAGATGTTTCAGGTTGAAACTCTAGTGCAGCATCATTTAGTTTAAGTTTTTCAAGTGCTTCTCTTAGTTCTGGAAATTTACTTGATTCAAGTGGATATAATCCGCAGAATACCATAGGTTTCATTGGTTTATAACCTGGTACTTGTTCACTTGCTGGATTTTCAAGAAGTGTTACAGTATCTCCTACTTTAACATCATCTATATTTTTAATATTTGCTACTATAGCTCCTACTTCACCTGTTACAAGTTCTTTAACTTTCTTTTCCTTTGGAGTATGAACAAGAAGTTCTGTAACATCATAAGAAGCTCCTGTAGCCATCATCTTGATATTATCACCTAGTTTAATCTTACCATTAATAACTCTTACTAAAGCAACAATACCTCTATATGAATCATAATAACTATCAAATATTAAAGCTTGTAATTTATCATTATTATCTCCTTTAGGAGCTGGAACTTTTTCAATTATTTTTTCTACTAATTCTTTTATACCAATACCATTTTTAGCACTAGTAAGTACTATTTCATCTTCATCAAATCCTAATGTATCCATAAGTTCTTTTTTAACTTTTTCAGGATCAGCATTAGGTAAATCTATTTTATTTATTACTGGTATAATTGTTAAATGATGATCAAGTGCTAAATAAAGATTAGCTAGTGTTTGTGCTTCAATTCCTTGCGCAGCATCTACAACAAGTATTGCTCCTTCACAAGCTGCTAAACTTCTAGATACTTCATAGTTAAAGTCTACATGACCCGGAGTATCAATTAGCTGAAGAACATAATCTTCACCATTATAGTTATATCCTAACTGAACAGCATTTAATTTAATTGTAATTCCTCTTTCTCTTTCAAGGTCCATATTATCTAGTAATTGATCTTGCATTTCTCTTTTATCAATTGCTCCTGTTATTTCAAGGATTCTATCTGCAAGAGTACTCTTACCATGATCTATATGAGCAATTATAGAGAAGTTTCTAATATTTGATTGCTTCATGAAAATCACCTATATGTATTATATCAAAAAAGAAGTATTTTTCTACTCCTTTTTTCTTTATTTAATAATATTGTTTATATAATAATTATGCTCTTTTTCATAATCAAGAGTTGTTTTATCACCATGTCCTGGATAGATAGTAACATTTTTATATTTACATATCTTTTTAAGACTTTCTCTCATTAATTTATCGTCTCCGCCAATATCAGTACGACCAATACTTCCTTTAAAGATAAAGTCTCCTACAAACATAGCATCTTCTTTTTCAAAATAGATACATACTGAGTCAAGTGTATGACCAGGAACATATATTACTTCAAAAGAAAATGGTCCGATAATATTATTTCCTTCTTTCATAGAATAACGGTCATATACTTTAACATTATATTTATTTACTATATCATCAAGTGCTCCTACATGATCAAAATGATGATGAGTTATTATTACTCCAAGTACATTTAATCCTGTAAGTTCTCTATCTATTTTATAAAATTCATCACCTGGATCTATTACTAAAGCATCATTACCACTTTTTAAAATATAACAGTTAGTTTGTAATTCTCCTACTTTAATGATTTTTAAATCCATTAAATCCTCCATTTATATTATTAAATGCTTGCATACGTTCTCTTGTATTAGCAGCTTTAAATTCTCTATTACTTAAATTAACTTTAAAGTTATTTCCTTTAACACCAGTTCTAGCTTCATTTTGAGACATTCTAACTTCGTCTAAACTTCTTCTACCACCGTCAGTATTATTAAACATTTTACTAGTTGTTGTAGCAGGAGTACCTCTTGATAAAAAGTTTTTACTAAAATTATTATCCATATTATTTATTCCTTTCTAAATAATCTTTTACTGGGCCAAAAGTTCTTCTATACCCATCTATTATTCCATATTTATTTAAAGCTTCTATATGTGCTTTAGTAGGATATCCTTTATGTTTATCAAAACCATACTGTGGATAAGTAAGAGCTACTTCATCCATCATTCTATCTCTTGTTACTTTAGCAAGTACACTTGCTGCTGCAATAGTAATACTTTTAGCATCTCCTTTTATTATAGGAAGTACTTCTATATCAGTATTAAGCTTCATTGCATCAGTAATAACATAATCTACTTTTATTTTTCTTCTAACTTCATTTAAAGCTATTGTCATAGCCTTACGGCTTGCTTCTAAAATATTTATTTCATCTATCTCTTTTGGAGATACTATTCCTACTGCCCAAGCAATACTATTTTCTTTTATATAATCAAAATATTTCTCTCTTTTCTTTTCTGTTAACTGCTTAGAATCAGTAAGGCCTTCTAGTTTAAAGTCTTCTGGGAGAACGCAACATCCTGCTACTACTGGGCCATAAAGAGGACCACGTCCAGCCTCATCGCATCCTGCTATAAACTTATATCCTTTACTATGTAAATCATTTTCATATTCGTATAAATTATAATTTGTCTTCATAAATCTATTATAGCATATATCATCAATTAAAGTTTATTACTAACAATTATATAAGTTAAAAATGCCAGCCACTGGCTGGCATTTCTTTAAACAAAAAAGGATAGTTATACTATCCTTTTACTACTATATTAACAAGTTTTTTAGGTACTACTATTTCTTTTACTATTTCTTTACCGTTAATGAAGTTAATTACATTATCTATTTCTTTAGCAAGTTTCTTCATTTCTTCTTCAGTAGTACTTGTTGATACTTCTATCTTACCTCTTACTTTACCATTTACTTGTACTATCATTGTATATGTATCTTCTACTAATTTAGAAGGGTCATATTTAGGCCACTCTTCATATGAGATAGTATCATTGTGTTTAAAGATAACATTCCATATTTCTTCAGTAATATGTGGACATAGTGGATTTAAAAGTTTAATAAATCCTTCGGCATGTTCTTTAGAAATATTATTATCTTTATATACGGCATTAACAAATATCATCATTTGAGATATTGCTGTGTTAATATTAAGTGATTCATAATCTTCAGTAACTTTCTTTACTGTTTGATTATATATTTTATCTAAGTTATCAGAATCAGTAATTGTAATTACTCCTTCTGTATACATTCTCCAAATACGATCTAGGAATTTCTTAGATCCTACTACACCATCATTATTCCATGGTTTATCTGCTTCTAGAGGTCCCATAAACATTTCATATAAACGAAGTGTATCAGTACCATATTCATTAATAATATCAACTGGGTTTACTACGAATTCAGGGAATCTCTTACCCATTTTAATACCATTAGATCCAAGTATCATACCTTGATGAACTAGTTTTTTAAATGGTTCTTTTACTGGAACAAGTCCTTTATCATATAAGAAGTTATTCCACATTCTAGAGTATAGTAAGTGTCCTACGGCATGTTCTGGACCACCTACATATAAATCTACAGGCATCCAGTGTTCTAGTAATTCTTTACTAGCAAACTCTTTATCATTTTTAGGATCAATATATCTTAAGAAATACCAAGATGATCCTGCTGAACCTGGCATAGTAGATGTTTCTCTTTTACCTTTTTTACCATCAACTGTTACATTTACCCAGTCCTGTGCATTTTCAAGTGGAGCTTTACCATTTTTACCTTTATAGTCTTCTAGTTCTGGAAGTACAAGTGGTAATTCTTCATCAGTAAGTACTACATCAGTACCATCTTCCATATGAATAATTGGAATTGGTTCTCCCCAATATCTTTGTCTAGCAAATATCCACTCTCTTAAACGGTAATTAGTTTTTCTTTTTGCAACTCCCATTTTTACTAATTTATCAGTAATAGCTTCTTTAGCTTCTTCTACTGTTAAACCAGTAAATTCTTCTGAGTTAATAAGTTTGCATCCTTTTCCTAAATAATCTTGTTTTTCAAAGGCATGTTTACTTACATCAGCACCATCTATTACTTGAATCATATCTATATTATGTTCAGTAGCATATTCAAAATCTCTTTGATCATGAGATGGTACTGCCATAACAGCACCTGTTCCATATGAAGCAAGAACGAAATCTCCAAGGAATATTTCTACTTCTCTATTATTAACAGGATTAATAGCTTTAACACCTTCTAGTCTTAAACCAGACTTACCTTTATTAAGTTCTGTTCTATCCATATCAGACATTTTTGCTACTTCTTCTCTATATTTTTCTACTTCATCCCAGTTTTTAATTCTTGGTTTTAATTCATCAACAATTTTATTTTCTGGAGCAAGTACCATAAATGTAATACCATATATTGTTTCAATACATGTTGTATAAATAGAGAATTTTCCTCCACCTACTATATTAAATTCAACTTCTACACCAGTTGATTTACCTATCCAGTTTCTTTGAATTTCTTTAGTAGATTCTGGCCAGTCAACTTCATCTAATCCTTTTAATAGTTTTTCAGCAAATGATGGCATATCAATTACCCATTGTTTCATATTTTTTCTTACTACTGGGAATCCACCACGTTCTGATTTACCATCAATTACTTCATCATTTGCAAGTACTGTTCCTAGTTCTTCACACCAGTTAACAGGCATATCAATACATTTTGCAAATCCATCTTCATATAACTTTTTAAATATCCACTGAGTCCATTTATAAAATGATGGATCACTTGTAGATATTTCTCTATCCCAGTCATATGAAAAACCACACATTTTAAGTTGTTTTCTAAATGTTTCAATATTCTTTTCAGTAAATCCGGCAGGATGATTACCAGTATTAATAGCATACTGTTCTGCTGGAAGACCAAATGAATCAAATCCCATAGGATGAAGAACGTTAAATCCTTGCATTCTCTTCATACGAGATACTACATCTGTAGCAGTATATCCTTCTGGATGTCCAGCATGAAGACCTACTCCTGATGGATAAGGAAACATATCTAGTGTATAAAATTTAGGCTTGCTAAAATCAGATGTATAAGTTTTAAATGTTTTATTATCAAACCAATAATCTTGCCATTTCTTTTCTATTTCTTTAAAGTTGTATTCCATTATTTTTCCTCCTTAGATTTAACATATTTTCCTATATATAAATATGTAAATAATATTAAAAATGTAAATATTAAAAATGCACATAATAATTTTAAAATAAAGTTATCTACAAATAGTATTATTGAAAAAGTAACTCCTATTATAAGAGAATTAGATAGTGCAAAAAGATGTGCTACTTTCTTTTTATTCACTTTATCAAAGTTAATCTTATATCTACCTTTAATAAGCTGACACTCTTTACTCTTATTAATATATTTATTAAGTCTTCTTTCATTATTAACAATAAGTACTAAATATAATAAATAAATAACAATAGCTGTTATAAATGCAAATAGTATTTTTTCCATAAATACCTCCTATAAATAAAAAAGTATTATGATGTAAGGACCCTTTGGGCGGTACCACCTTACTTCATAATACTATGCTCTCTTACTTTAACGCAGTTAACGGATAATTATATCAAGCTCAAAAGCAAGTTCATTTGTCGTATTAAATGTTTTCACCAACCACATTTTCTCTAAATAATACTTTCAAATTACTACTCTTTTTTCATCGCTTTTTCAAATATTAAAATGATTATAATACAAATAAATGTAAAAAACAAGTATAAAGTTATACTTGTTCTACATATTCAAGAAGTTTTAAGAATAGTTTAATAAATTCTTTATTAAGACCTTTTCTTTTTAACTTTTTAACTTCAATTCTCTTCTTCTTAATAGGTAGATCACTAAAAAGTGCTGCATCTACTCTTTCTTTTAATCTTGTTTCAATTGGTAAATCACTTAAGATATTTTCAAGTTCTTCATTTACCACTTGTTCTACTTCATATTCAATGTCTTTACCTTTACAGTTTAAAGTTAACTGTCCTATAGTAGGAACATCTCTTATAGTAACAATAAAGTCTTTATCATCTACATATGAATTACAAGGAATTGGAGAATTATTAAAGTACGCTACTACAGTAGTAGCTTTCTTAGTATTCTTAAATCTTAGTGTATAATTTCTTCTTTCAGGAACTATACCACTTTTTCCTTCAAGTGCTCTAAATATAACAGTATAGTTATTAGGTAAATAGTTATAATCTATACTTGTTAATAAATAGAATCCTTTCTTATATAAATCAGATACTCCATCATCTTCATACATTTGATATGTATTAGATCTACCTGGATAAATATCTACTGCTAAATCTCTAGGTGGATTAGTATCATTTAGATTACTGTTATTTGATAAAGGAATGATTGCTCCTGCTCTAGCAAATACTGGATAATCTTCTTCTCTAAAGAATGATACATAACTTTTTCCACCAGGAAACTTCTTACCAGTAGTAATATCATACCAAGTTCCTTCTGGAATATAGAATCTATGTATTGTACGATTCATTACATAGTCTTTTCTAGTAATAATTGGAGAGACAAATAATTCTGATCCAAAATAATAACTATTTTTATATAAAGGATCATCATACATCTCTGGGAATTTATAATAAAGAGGTTTAATTAAAACTTGACCATCTTTATAATATTTATATGCTTCTGAATATAAATATGGTATTAACTTATGTCTTAGTTCTAAGTATCTCTTAGTAATAACATTAGTTTTAATACCCCATCTCCAAGGTTCTCTCTTATAATATTTACCCCAATCTGATCCAAATTTAAAGATTGGACTAAATACTCCTAGTTCTACAAATCTTGTATATAACTCATTATCCTCAGTACCTTTAAAGTACCCTCCTATATCATGACTCCAGTAAGATACACCAATATTTGCAGCTTCTGCATTATATAGTGGTATTTTACTTAAAGTATCCCAGCTTACTTCTGTTTTACCAGAATAAAGTACTGAATACCTATGAGCACATATAAGTGAATTATATCCAAGTACCATTGGTCTTCTATGATAATCTCTCATCATGTCAAAATAATGGAAATGTTTTAATCTAAATAAATCATCTTTCTTAGTTTTATCTAAGTAATCTAAGAAATAGAAATCTACTCCCAAATTATCAAGTGGATGTATATATAGTTTTAAATATACATCTATAAATCTAGAATCATATATATTATAAGGTATTACTCCTTTACCATCAGCTTTTAAATATTTTAAAGCTTCATTATAACTATTATCTATATTATAAAGTCCTTCACTAGGATTTATAGTAAGACCTAATCTAATACCTTTACTATTTAAAAAATTAATTAAATCTTTAGGATTACCAAATAAATCATTATCAAAAGTAAATCCAGTTTGTAAATGATTCTTTCCTTGATATAAACGTTTATGCCAGTCTTTATCAAGTAAAAGAATAGACATAGGTATTTTATTAAATTCAAAATCATTTATAAGTTTTCTTACTGTTACATCATTATATGTTTCATTTTTACTCCACCAGTTACCAAGAGCATATCTAGGTATTAATGATGGATTACCAGTAAGATGGAAGTAGTCTTTTAAAGCAAGTTCAAAATCTTTTAAATATACGAATAAATATATATCTATACCTACTGATTCTCTTTCAACTAATTCCCCATTTTCATTAAATACAGCCGTATTACTATCATTAAATGATGCAAAACCATCTATTGAATATAATCCTTTTGTATTATTTCTTATATCAAGCATATTTCCAGATGCACCATAATTACGTATTTCTGGATGTCCATAATACCAATATCTATCGGAATTAACAACTTCTACTTTTAAGTTGCTAGAAGGACTAACAGAACTACCTTTAAAGGATTTGTTTTTTGTATATGTTAAAGTGAAATAACTTGTCTTAAGTTCAAAGTATTTTGTATCTTCTTTAACAGCAAATTTAGGTGCTGGAAATTCTCTATTCCATGCAAACTCAGTTGGTCTATCTTCAAAGATTCCATCAGGATTATATTCAAGTCTTATTAATCTTTCACTAAGTATAGTGAAACGATACTTTTCACCTTTATATATACACTCAGGTTTTGCTACATTAGCAAAAGTCGGAATCTTAAAGTTGTCACCTAAATCATACATAATCTCGCCTCCTTTTATAATTCTTCTATTTTCATAAAGTTAGTAGATTTAACCTCTTTAAAAGGATATCCTCCAGTAACTATAATTTTATCTCCTTCACTTGCATCAAGTACATCTTTGGCTAGTTTCTTAGAAACTTCAATAATTCTATCAAAAGTTTTAAGTTCACTAATTAATACAGGGTAAATACCATAATGTAATTGAAGTGCTTTTATTGTTTTTATATTTGGACTAGGTGCTACTATAATACAAGGTGGTCTAAATCTACTAATCTTTTTAGCAGTATAACCACTTATAGTAGGAGCAAATATAGCTTTAGCTTTTAAGTGATTAGCACACTCTGCTACGCTATATGAAATCATTCCTGTAGTATCTTTATTTTCTGTACGTATTGCTCTATCCATAAAAAGTGAACTATCTAAATCAAGTTCAGCAGTAGTAAGTATCTTTTCAAGTACTCTTATTGTTTCTACTGGATATGATCCAATAGTAGTTTCTCCAGTAAGCATTACAGCATCTGCTCCATCTAGTACAGCATTTGCTATATCTGATACTTCTGCTCTAGTTGGTGTTGAGTTTTCTTCCATAGAAGAAAGCATTTCAGTTGCAACAATACCAATTATTCCGGCATCATGACATTTACTTAAAATATTCTTTTGAATACCAGGAACTCTTTCTATTTCAACTTCAACACCTAAGTCGCCTCTAGCTATCATAACGCCATCAGCAACTTTAATAATTTCATCTATATCTTGAAGCGAAGCTTCATTTTCTATTTTACCTATTATACCTATATGGTCATTTCCCATATTTATCAAAATATCATTTACACTAAGTAAATCTTCATGATCTCTTATAAATGATACTGCTATAAAATCAACATCAAGTTTATTTGCAAGTATTATATCTTCTTTATCTTTTTCAGATAAAAATGGTCCTTTTAAATTAAGTCCTGGTATTATACAAATCATACCATCTCTTAATACTCCACCATTTTCTACTTCACAAAGAAGATAATCCTCTCCTTTACTAAGTACTCTAAATGATACATGACCATCATCTATTTTAATTTCATCATCTTCATATAAATCATCTATTAAATTTTCATAATCGATAGTAAATTTAGTTTCATCACCAATTATGTTTATATCTTTATATACTCTTATTTTAGTTCCTTCAGTGAATGTTGCTTCACCTCTAATAAACTTACCAATGTTTAAACATGGTCCTTTTAAATCAAACATAATAGCAATATTAGTATCTAACTGTTCATTAAGTTCATTTATAGTATCCACAACATCCTTACAGAATTTAGGACTAGAGTAAGTCATATTAATACGAGCTACATCCATACCAGCATCTATTAACCCTCTTATAACCTCTTTATCCTTACTTGATGGACCTATAGTAGCAATTATCTTTGTCTTATTCATCTACTATCACCTAGTATAATTATATCATAAAAAAGAAGAAAGTTATGAAACTTTCTTCTTTATAATTGTTATTTTTTATCTAGTATTCGACATTCCTGCTTTTTCATAGCTATGAATATTTCCATCTATATCAACGAATACTGGGCCCCACCAGCCACTAAAACCATCCTCAAAGAATGCATTATATATATGTGTAATATTTTTTAAATCCATTTTTTGAATATTATCAATATCAAATTTCTTTGAAGTAAATGGTTCAGAAACGCTCTTGGAAGTCATTCGATATACATTACCATCAGTTTTTATGAAATATATAACTGTAACTGGAGATAATTGTTTTGAGCCTTCTGAAATTTCAAATATACCTACAACGTTATCAGCTACCTTAACCTTTTCTTCTTTTTCATCTAATGGCTTATAAATTTCAGGATTATCTGAATAAAGCGTAGTTTCTCTCCACATTATTAATTCTAATTTTTCGTTAATTGTAAAATTAATACTTGTTCTTTTTGTATTATTATCATATGAATAATATAAAGAAACATCATTATATGATAAATTATCCTTTTGTCTATTATAACTAGATTTAATACTGCTTGCTAAACCTGTTATATAAACACTATATCTTTCTTCTGGTGTCATAGTAACTTTTTCAACTCTAACAATTTCTTCTGTTACTGTTGTAACAATTGTTTTAGATTTCTTTTCTTCTCCACCTTTATTTTCTGATTTTACTTTATCAACTACAAAGTAACAAACAACTCCAAGTAAAGCAACTATTATAACTACTAATGCTATTACTAATCCGTTATTCTTTTTTTCTGCTTTAACATCATTTTCCATATATTTTTTCTCCTTCTATCTAAAATTATTATAACAATATTAATAATTCTATTACAATAAAATAGATGTAATATTACACCTAATTTACATAAGAAAAGAAAGCTATTAAGCTTTCTTCTTTTTTCCTTGAATTTTAAAGTAGTATTCACTATTAATAGCAATACCTACTACTAATGATATAGAAAGTATATAGATCCAGATTAAGAATACTATAATACTTGCTAAACTACTATAGAATAAATTATAGTTTGAAAAGTTAGTAACATATATTGAAAATAAATATGTTGCTATTAACCATGCAAAAGTAGTAAAAATTGCTCCTCTATTCATTGTTTTACTTGGAATATTACTATTTGGAGCCATTGTAAAGATAATCTTAAGCATTATAAACATTACAAGTACGCCAATAGTCCATTTTAGTAAATAGAATAGATATATTAATGGTTTAGGTACATGGTCTTCAAATAATAAGTTATATATAAACTCAATTAATGTTGAACCATAAGTCATTACTACTAAGACAAATAGTAGTAAGATAATGAATACTATTAACATAAAGATAGCTTTTATTCTTCTAGAAATATAGTTATCTTTATTAATCTTATATAAAGTATTAGACGCAACAATCAAGGATGAAGTTGCATTAGATGCTAAAAAGAATCCGATTATAATAGACATACCTGCTCCAAAAGATGGGGTTTCAAATACTGGTAATATTATATCAATTACTTGTTTAGGTACTATTCCATTTAAACCACTTACTGTATCTTCAAGTGATACAGGAAGTTGTGCTGCAATAATACCAATTAAACTTATTAAAGGAATAATTGATAAAAATAAGAAGTATGCAACGTGTCCAGGAAGAACTCTAAGTTCTTCCTTACACATTATTTCATATAGTCTTTTTATATAATGGATAAATCTTTTACCAACGCTACTCATTAATTACTTGACTCTTCTTTATTATTTCTCATATCAAGAGTTGCTTCATTAACTGCATCATCAATTGTTTTGATTCCATCAGTTATCATACTATATCCTACAGCTGCGCCAAATCCGTGGGATAATTCTTTAAACTCTTTACTTAATTTCTTAATATATGTAATTACAGCTTTTTCATCATATTCTACTAAGTATACTAAGAATTCATTACCATTAGTTCTAATGATATCTGAATTAGGTACTTGATTCTTAATAAGAATATTTGCAGCTTGTTTAATAACTTCATCACCTTCTTGATGACCATAGTTATCATTTATATAAGCTATATTATTTAAATCAACTATTACTATAGCTTGATAATATATTTCACTACTATCCCAAACATCAATATTATCATTTAAATAATTTCTATTCTTTAAAGATGTAAGCATATCTACATATTTAAGTTTATCTTCTTTTTTCATATTAGTAATCTTTTTCTTCTTTGTTTTATTTGGCATAAACTTACTTCCTAAAAGGAAAGCAATTATAACAATTACTACAAATCCAAAAATACCAATTACTTTAGTTAATAAATCATTATTTGATGAAGATATATATGCATTATAGTATCCAATATTTGCAATTTGTTTTTCATTTACAAACGTAATATAGAAATTAAAGAAGTTTTCAAATACCTCATTATTAGATATAGATCTTATATTAAATCCATAATCATCATCTAAAGCAAATCTTAAATCTACTTTAAATTCATTAAATGCACTATTCTTATAAAAATTATATGTTGCTTCATCAATAGCAATAATACTTGTACTATTAATCTTATTTAGAAGTGTTCCTACTCCTTGATAAGATTTAACTTTTACACCAGCATTTTCTAATTCTTTTTCAATCATAGATTTCTTTAAAGTAACAACACTCTTACCTTTTAAAGCATTAATTGTATTAATTGTATTAGTATTATCATATTTAGAAATAATTACTACTTGTTCATCATAACTTGATGCTGTTTTAAATACATCCATATCATAGTTAACAGGAGCATATTTATCAAAATAGAAATCTATTTTACCTTGTGAGAAAGCTTCTCTTAATCTATCTACACTAGAGAATTCTTCAAAAGATATTTCAATATCAGCAAGTGTAGAGAATCTTTTAATTAAAGCACTATTAATACCTACTAATTTCCCATTTACTTTAACATCAAATGGAGAATCTTCTACAAATCCATAAGTATATCTTTTACTTTTAAACTTAACTTCTGATTGCTTTTCAGTACCACTCATATTAAAGTATGCACTTGTAATTTCAGAAGCAAGTAAATCTTCGTATTTGTCGTTATACCATTTTTTAAAATATTTAGTAATTATATTATTTAATCTATTAGTATCACCTAATCTAATAACATAATTATCGCTCATATCAGTTATATTGTAGTTAATATATAAATCTTCATACTCACTAGCATAACTAATATATACAAGTTTAGGAACAGCTATATAATCTACTTTAGAAGTTTCAGAACTAATTTCATCAAATAATTCTTTAAATCCTTTATAAGAAGATAATTTAATATTTGTTCCACCTAAAAGTGTATTAACACTATCTAATTTTTTATCAAGTGTTCCTATAGTAACATCTTTAATATCACTATTATTATTAAATTTAACTGGTTGTTTACCAACTAAAACATAGTTATCACTATAGAATAAAATATCATTTTTCTTTACTTCATCTACTACTCCAAAAGAGTATTTATCTTTAATAACATCATTATATTCATAAGATACTTTATTAAATGAAAGACCTGTATCTTTTTCAATTGATTCTATAAAATCAAAGAATAAACCTTCTCCTGAATCATTAATAACTGCAACGTTATTAACAATACCAAAATCTATTAAATTATTCTTATTACTATCAATCCATTGTTTTTCAACAAGTGTTAATGTTGATATTTCATCTTGATTAGTAAAGATATAATATAATCCACCTAAACCAATCATTACTAATAGTATTATTACTATAAATATAATTCTTCTTTTCTTTTTCATATTATCACCTATTAATTATTTGACCAAGTGAATGTATCAACACTTTTATGTTTATATCCTATATATGGATAGTTTGAATCTTCACTACTATTTTCTTCTAATAAGAATAATTGTATATCATAGAAACCTAATTCTTTTTCAGATAAAGTATCAATTACTATACTAGATACGCCTTTAGCATTATTTACATTAGCTTTTTCTTCTACTGTAACTAGTATATTTATAATTCTACCTTGAATATTAGAATCTACCTTTTTAACAAATTCTTTTTCTTTTATTTTAGAAGCAATATCATTTAATTTATTTTTACTTATTTCGACCTCTTCAATACCGTTTAGTCTACCACCGTATTTATCTCCATGTCCACCAAACCATACTGCTAAAAAAATGCATCCAAGTGCAAAAACAATAGCAAATATTACAATTGAAACAATAATGTTATACTTCTTCATTTCATATCCACCTCAATAATGTAATTATACTATATTTTTATAAATATATCAATCAAAGAAAAAACATACCAGAGGTATGTTTATTGGTTGTATTATAAATAGTGTTGGTGAGTGTAAATTCACCACACTATTTTTATTTATAAAAAAGACATAGGTTTGATACAATGTAATTG
>JAEEGJ010006438.1_pt1 | contig 35211 bp, 32 predicted proteins | sample 8958761 | NCBI WGS metagenome assembly JAEEGJ01 (sample SAMN16246546, study PRJNA631951) | gut metagenome | biome: gut microbiome; feature: rumen; material: RS-attached | host: Bos | place: Iran: Karaj | collected 2018-10
CTACACCTACCTTCAGTGCATGCTTTGGCCAGGCTTTCCTCGAGCTGCATCCCACGAAGTATGCAGAAGAACTGGTGAAACGTATGGAGAAGAGCGGTGCAAAAGCCTACTTGGTCAACACCGGTTGGAACGGCACAGGCAAGCGCATCAGTATTAAGGATACACGTGGTATCATCGATGCTATCCTCGATGGCTCCATCCTGAAGGCAGAGACCAAGAAGATTCCTTATTTCGACTTCGAGGTACCTACATCGCTTCCAGGTGTCGATCCGAAGATATTGGATCCGCGCGATACCTATGCCGATGCCAAGCAGTGGGATGAGAAAGCCCGTGACCTGGCCGATCGTTTTGTAAAGAATTTTGTCAAATTCACTCACAATGAGGCTGGCAAAGCACTTGTCGCTGCCGGTCCGAAAATGTGAAGAGATAAAAAGAAATATGAAGAAGGGTAGAAGAGTCGCCATTGTTCTGGCATTCATGGTTTTGTCTGCTTTCCAAGCGAGGGCATACGATTTTTCTCTGCGTATGAACAGTGGCGACACGCTCTTTTTCGAGGTCATCGACAGCCAAAAGTCGGAGGTGGCCGTGGTGCCGCCGAACATTGGTGGCCCCGACTACTACAGCGGACACCGAAAAATAGCAGGAGTGCTTGTCATTCCATCAGAAGTATACCACAATGGACAAAGATACGCGGTCACTGTTATAGGTGAACGTGCATTCTCTGGATGTTCAGGCATAAGAATGGTCTCTATCCCCAAGTCAATAACTGTAATAGGAGACTATGCATTCTATGGCTGTGTGGGCATCAACGACCCGGTGGTCATAGACGAAAAGGTTACCAGGGTGGGTATGTCGGCCTTTTATGGTTGCACACAGCTACCTGGGGTGGTTTTCAAAGCCCGTAAGTGTGAGTTTATGGGCGGTTCGTTGGCGACAGTGGTGTTTGGAAACTGTAAGCATCTGAAGAAAGTGACCATAGCAGAGGGTGTGACAAGGATTCCCGACTATGCCTTCAGCGGTCTTGACGCCCTTTCCAATCCTGTGATCCTGCCTAATTCATTGAGGTACATTGGTGACTATGCCTTCTCTTTCTGTAGCAAACTGCCGGGAAGTATAGTGATCCCTGACGGGGTGATGAGTATCGGAGAGTGTGCATTCAACCAGTGCCATTCCATAGCCACATTGACTATAGGCGCCAGGGTTGACACCATCGGCAGCCGGGCTTTCCATAAGTGCATAGGTCTGAAAAATGTGACGCTGAATACATCCATCCCACCCAGGATAGAGCGAACAGCATTCTCCAATTTGCCCAAGACAGTGGTCTACAGAGTCCCTTGTGCCAGTAAGGTATTGTATGAGAAGAATGAAGAGTGGAAGAAATTGTCACCGTTTGAATTATTTGGAGATTGCACGCTGAAGGTCGAGGTTGAGGCTGCCATACCCGAACAGGCTACAGTACTAGGCAGTGGCGACTACATGTTTGGCGACAGTGTTCAACTTATAGTTGCATGTGCCGCAGGCTATGGTTTTGTGAGTTGGTCGGATGGAAGCCGAGAGAATCCCAGAACCTTGATAGTCAATGGTGAAACAAAGTTGAGGGCTTATACCCACGTGGCCAATACCATAATATTGAGAGATACTATATATGAAGTTGATACAATATATAGTGAAGGCTACAAAGTGATATACGACACTGTGGATATTTTCACAAACCTCCAATCCATCGACGGGGAGCAGAAAACCATTAGTTACGACAGCGGAAGAAAACTTGTTGCATGGAATATACCCAAAGAAGAGCGCGTGCTTTCTGTGATGGTGTTCGATGCCAAAGGCGAGTGTTTCTACAAGAGTGACCGCCGTACGGGAAAACTGAAGACGCGCCGGTTCCCGACAGGTTCATACATTCTTCGAGTGGAGACGGCGAGCCGAGTGGAGAGCTACCGTATCTTTATAAATAATGAATAAAGAATAAAAAAAATCAATAACATTCAGTATGACAAACAATAACTTTGCCTCGCGCCACAATGGGGTCTCCAAAGAAACCGAGGCGCAGAAGATGCTCGACACCATTGGGGTGAAAACAATGGACGAGCTCATTGAAAAGGCCGTGCCCGCAGCCATCCGCCTCAAGGAGCCTATGCCCCTTCCAGAAGGTATGAGTGAGTACCAGTTCCTCAACCATGTACGCTCTCTAGCCCAGAAGAATAAGATGTTCCGCAGTTATATCGGCATGGGCTACTATGGCACCATCACTCCAGCCGTCATTATGCGCAACGTCTTTGAGAACCCCGGTTGGTACACCAGCTACACTCCCTACCAGACGGAGATCTCACAGGGTCGTCTCGAGGCCCTGATGAACTATCAGACCATGATTGCCAGCATGACCGGTATGCCATTGAGCAATGCCTGTCTGCTCGATGAGGCTACCGCTGCCGGCGAAGCTATGATTATGTTTTATAACAGCCGCTCGCGCCAGGCAGTCAAAGACGGCATCTGCAAAGTGTTTGTCGACGAAGGTATCCTGCCCCAGACCTTGGCTGTGATGCAGACCAATGCCGCCCCCCGAGGCATTGAGATTGTCACGGGAAAAGCTGCCCAAACCGAGCTCGACGGAAGCTACTTCGCAGCTTTCGTGCAGTATCCTAACCAGTTTGGCGAGGCACAGGATTGGACCTCTTTCATCGCCAAGTGCCACGAAAAAGGGATCTTCGTCTGCATGGCCACCGACCTTATGGCGCTGGCCCTGATGAAAACTCCTGGCGAGATGGGTGCCGACTGCGCTGTGGGTAACGCCCAGCGTTTCGGCTTGCCCATGGGCTTCGGCGGTCCCCACGCAGGCTTCTTCGCCTTCACCGAGACTTTCAAGCGCGCTTTCCCCGGCCGTATTATCGGCTGGAGCGTCGACGCCAAGGGCAATCCCGCCCTCCGTATGGCCCTCGGCATGCGTGAGCAGCACATCAAACGCGACAAAGCCACCTCTAATATCTGCACCTCCGCAGCCCTTGTGGCCAACATGAGCGGTTTCTATGCTATCTGGCATGGTGCTGAAGGCATCCGCGAGATTGCTGTCCGCATTTGCGCCCGCGCCCACCGTCTGGCTATGGAACTCGAGCAATATGGCTACAAGCAGTGGAACAAGGTATACTTCGACACTCTTGCACTGCAGTGCCCCGTACCCACCGCCAAGGTGCGTGAAGTGGCTCTGAAGCACGAGATCAACTTCCGTTATATCTGCGACGAGTGCATAGGTATTTCCATTGACGAGACCACCGAGAAGTGCGACCTCGACGCCATTGTGGCCTGCTTGGCCGAAGCCGCCGGCAAGAGCGCCCAGCCGTTGGAATGCAAGGGTTGCTGCTGCCAGTTCGCCGACGAGGCTATCCCCACCGATCTGAAGCGCACCTCTGCCTATCTCACGCAGAAGATTTTCAACCGTTTCCACGACGAGACTTCTATGATGCGCTATATCAAGATGCTGGAGGAGAAAGACCTTAGCCTCAATCGCGCCATGATTCCGCTGGGAAGCTGCACCATGAAGCTCAATGCCGCCGCAGAAATGATGCCACTGAGCTGGAGCAAGTTCGCCGGCATGCACCCCTTCGTTCCCGCCGACCAGGCTCAAGGCTATCTCGAGATGATTAAGGATATCGAGCACATGCTTTCCGTGGTCACTGGTTTCGCCGGTTGCTCGCTGCAGCCCAACTCGGGAGCCTTCGGCGAGTACAGTGGACTCACCGTTATCCGCAACTACCACATCGCCAACGGACAGTCGCAGCGCAATGTCTGTCTCATCCCCGCCTCCGCCCATGGAACCAACCCCGCCTCCGCTGCTAAAGCAGGCATGACGGTGGTTGTGGTGAAGTGCAATGACAAGGGTGATGTCGATATTGACGACCTGAAAGCCAAGGCTGAGCAGTACAAGGACACCCTCAGTTGCTTGATGATTACCTATCCGTCGACCCACGGTGCTTTCGAAGAGGGCATCCTCGACATCATCAATATTATCCACAGTTTCGGCGCACTTGTCTATATGGATGGTGCCAATATGAACGCCCAGGTGGGTCTCACAAGCCCTGGCCACATGGGTGCCGACGTGTGTCACCTCAACCTCCATAAAACCTTTGCCATGCCTCACGGCGGTGGCGGTCCCGGTGTAGGTCCCATCTGCGTCAGCCAGAAGCTGGTTGATTTCCTGCCCACGCATCCCGTGGTAGAGGTAGGTGGCAGCAAGGGCAATACCATGGCAGCAGCCCCCTACGGAAGCGCCTACCTTCTGCCCATCACCTACGGCTATCTGCTGATGCTCGGCGGCGAAGGTCTCACCGATGTTACCAAACACGCTATCCTCAACGCCAACTACCTCCGTGCCCGTCTGCAGAAGTATTATAAGATACTTTACACCAACCGCAATGGCATGTGCGGACATGAGATGATTGTCGACTTCAATGAGTTCAGCCTCAAGGTCGGCGTCGGCGACATTGCCAAACGTCTGATGGACTATGGCTTCCATGCACCCACTGTTGCCTTCCCGGTACATAACACACTTATGGTTGAGCCCACGGAGAGTGAGCCGTTGAGCGAGCTTGATCGCTTCTGTGACGCCATGATTGCCATCCGTCAGGAGATTGACGATATAATGACAGGCAAGAGCGACGAGAAGAACAATCCCATTGCCAACGCTCCCCACACCATGCAGGTTGTCTGTGCTGATGAGTGGACGCTGCCATACAGCCGTCAGAAAGCTGCTTTCCCACAGCCCCACTGTGAGAAGTACTGGCCCACCATTAGCAAGATTGATGACGCCTATGGTGATAGAAACCTCCAGGCTGTCTGGGCAGAGTAAGACTACTCTCTCTCTAAACAGAGCAAGCACCAATCCTACGATTGGTGCTTGCTGTTTCTATGACGGGTGATTAGTCGAAGAAATGCCAGGTCATACCCCAGAAAAGACCGAATTTCTGGCCGGGATAATGTGGGAGGAGGAAATAGCGTGGATGGTTCTCCCACAGGGCGTTGATGTGTCCTGCTTTAAGATAGATACTGGCACGTTTCACCTGCAGGTTTAAGAAAATATCTGCCCAAAGATAATCACCTATCTTGGACTCCTGCTGGTAAAAAAGTCCTGTGGCAGGATCGTAGCTATCAGGATAGAAGGAAGAGAAATACCGGATGTCGGTTCCTAGTTGCATGCGTAAGGCACGGCCAAAAAGAGTGAAATCAGCATAGAGCGAATTCTTGCTGGTCCACAGAGGCACATTGACTTGATCTTGGTCGGTGCTGTATTGGAAGAGTTGCTGCATGTCAAAGTGAAACCAATCCCATGCAATCCGCATGGTAAGGGCGGCTTGCGAGAGCCAGAGGTTGTTGTTGCCTGATACAACAGCGAGTGAGGAATCGTACCACACAAAGTGATCCAGTTGCGTGGCATATAGATTCAGGTCAATTAGTCTGACAATGCTGCTATCGCTGCTGTGGTAGAAGTGGATTCCGAAGCGCTGTGATTGAATCGGCTGTAGAGTGTATCCAGAGGAATACAGCATTCTCACCTCAGGCATTTCACGTTGTATAGCTGCCGTCAGCTCTAATCCTGTATTCTCCGTGCTGTCGAATGGAATGGAAAGAAGCATGTCGGCATGATAATCAGGCTTTTTGACAGCAGGGTTGAGGTTGATAAGTGTGTTGTCTAGTTCTCCGTTTAAGATGAGCGAGGAACTCCATAGTTTCAGTTCGGTACGAAAGAAAGGATTGAAGGCTGTCAGTGCCACAAGTGTATCGGGTGCGGAAAGTGTATCGCGGCGCAAAGTGGCACTAAACCTGTGTGGTATAATGCCGATAGTGATTTTCAATGGATTGTGCCAGCGGTAGTCGGGGTATGCATCATTGGTCCAAAAGAGAGTGGCACTGGCATCACTCCATAGTGTTGAATCAGCATAGGAAGGGAGGTGGGCGGCACGTTTTTGACGATGGTAGCGCAGTTCGGCACCAAAAACCCCGGCATTCAGAACACGAGGGTTACTCACACGGAGAGTGTCGGTGACAACAAGGGTGTCTATGGTCTGCACAATGTTGCCGTCTTTCACCGTATCCAGATGCACCACCAGAGAGTCACGATCACGGTATCTTTCCACCTGTCGCACGAGGTTATAAGTGACACGTCCGAAAACATCATGGCGCAGGTGTTCGGCTCCTGCATTGTTGAACCTCACCGGCATACCGGCATAGTTGCTCATCAATTCTTCGGTAAAGTAGCTGTCGTTGGTAAGACCTCCGTTCTCATCGATTGTGAACGATTGTAGTATGAAACCTGCCTGTACTTGCAGACGTGAGTCGGGAGAAAAATAGTTGGTGGTGAAGTCTAGATGGTGGTTCTTTGCTCCCGAATTGGCAAGGATGCCTTCCGGACACATCAGCAGGTAGTCAAGAGAAAGATTCCAACCGGGCTTTACATTTTGTGTGTGCGCCACATGCACCAGATAGTCTTTTTTTAGTGTGTTGTTGTAGGACAGCAAAGTGTAGGGCGTGAGGGTCTGGTATAGCCGGATGGTCTCAGGCGTTTTAATGTATCCCGCCATTTCATCCTCTTGTAGTTTGTAAGAGAGTCCGTCGGCAAAAGAATAAAAGGTGCCCATGTGGGGATGTCCAAGTATACCTTTGCCAAGGTAGAAATCGCCGTTGAAACCGTCCAAGGGATCACTGAATTGTGCTCCGGTAGGGTCAAGGGTGGGGTTCCACAGATTGTTGATTTTTACATCCTTGGTGGTATATCGAAAGAAAAACACTTTGTTGCGGAGCACCGAATCGGGTATTTCTTCGTGGAATTCCAGTCCTTTGGTGGCTGAGGTGTCAGCGTAGGTGCTGTCGTTGTTGCGATACCCGTATGGCTGCTGGCCCTGGCCGGGGCCACTCAGTATATTTCCACCAAGGCCTCCGCGGTTGTTTGTCGCTGTGCCCCGTTCTATAGGTGATTGCCCATGAACGGAATTGAGAAAAGTTAAACAGAAAACGAAAAACAGCGCGCACATCCCGATGCGCCAACCGACAATCCGTTTTCTCGTCTTCATTTCTATTGATGTTTTGATATGTCAGTTCTGAAGGAATCGTTCCACATCCATGGCGGCCACACACCCCTTGCCGGCAGCCACGATAGCTTGACGGTAGTTGGGGTCGCAGACATCGCCGGCGGCGAATACACCGGGTACACTTGTTGCACTCGAGGGGTTCTGTACTTTTATATAGCCCTGTTCATCCAGTTCCAGCTGTCCGCCGAGGAAATCGGTATTGGGTTTGTGTCCGATGGCCACAAAGACACCTGTTACCTCACGCTGGCTCTTTTCTCCAGTCTTGGTATCCTCCAGCTCTATGCCTGTCACACCGTCCATATCATTTCCCAGTATTTGGCTGGGACGACTGTTCCAACACATCTCGATTTTGGGATTTGTAAGCACGCGGTGCTGCATGGCCTTCGAGGCTCGCAACTCATCGCGGCGGTGCACAAGGTACACCTTCGAACAGAGAGTGGAAAGATAGTTCGCCTCTTCGCAGGCCGTGTCGCCACCGCCCACCACCGCTACCACTTGGTTCTTGTAGAAGTAGCCGTCGCAGGTGGCACAGGCCGACACACCCTGGCCATAGAACTGCTTCTCACTCTCCAGACCTATCCATTTAGCACTGGCACCAGTGGCAATCACTACAGTCTCTGCCTCTATCTCAACGCCATGGTCGTCTTTTGCATGGAAGGGACGTTGTCCCAGGTCTATCTCTTTGATGTAACCTGTGCGCACATCACAACCAAAACGTTGGGCTTGGCGTTTCAGGTCGTCCATCATAACGGTGCCGGCAACTCCTTCCGGATAGCCGGGGAAATTTTCTATTTCGGTGGTGATGGTCAGTTGGCCACCGGGTTGTTCACCCTCATACAAAATGGGCTTAATATCGGCACGACCAGTATAAATGCCTGTGGTATAGCCGGCAGGGCCGGAACCTATGATAAGACAACGGGTTTTTTCCATAGAAATGAAACTATTTATTTGTTTTTATGTTTTATGATGCTGAAATAAACCATGTAGGCGGCTCCTACCACAAGGACAACAGCCTGTTGCGACCCCCACAGCATCCATCCGCATGCAGTACCTACTTCCATGCTTATGCCGTAGATATCCGTAAGCCCCATCATCACAAGAGCAGGGTAGACCCCGATGCCACCTTGCGAGAAAGTCATTCCAACAGAACCAAACAAGTAGACTACAAAGGCGGCGCGTAGACCTAGCCAGGAGGTCTCGCCGAAAGCATGGAAGATAATGAGTCCGCCCAGAATATAAAGCACATAAATTGCTGCGCTGTAGAGCAGGAATAGCAGGGTTTTCTTTGTCCCCATGTGGAAAACGCTCTTCACGCCCCCCACCATTCCGCGAGCCATTTCGTCTATTTTGGCGATGAATTTGAAACGTAACAACTTGTGCCAACAGAATTTGTAAAATAAAAAGGCAATTACAGCCAGTGCAACCAGCGCACAGATTATCATGGTCATGTTGGGCAGATGGGTGAACTTCTCCGACAATGTGTCGTAAAGCCAGTCCTTCGCCTTGCCCAGCATTACCATCATGCCCAGCAAAACAATGAAGACGAACGCCACCAGGTCGATGATGCGCTCTGTCACAACTGTGCCTAGCGATTTCTCTATCGGTATACCCTCGCTGGTGCGCAGTGTGGCGCATCGCATCACCTCTCCGGCTCGTGGGAATGCCAGGTTACCCATATAGGCTATAATGACCGATCCAAAGGTGTGGTTTATTGAGGGATTTAAGTTCAGCGGTCGGTAGAGCAGTCGCCAGCGTAGAGCACGCATAAAGTGGCTCAGCAGACAGCACACCATGGCCAGCGCCACCCATCCGTAGTCGGCTTCACGGAACGATTCCCAGATGGCAGCCTTCTGCCCTGAGTCCAATTTGAGGAGGAACCACCAAATGAAGAAAAAGCCGATGCCCAGAAAGATAGCCATGCGCAGGCCATCCTTCTTCCATTGCCTTTTGTCTCCTTTTTGCACGTCACTCATAGTCTGTTGTTCTGGGGAAAGATGACGGTTGGGTGCCATGCCTTGGCTTCGGTGGGTTCCATCTGTGCATAGCTGGCGATAATCAGCAGATTACCTACCATTGCTTTGTGAGCGGCAGCGCCGTTGATGCCAATGACACCCGACCCCCGTTCTCCACGGATGGCGTAGGTGGCAAAGCGCTCTCCGTTGGTGATGTTGTACACCTCCACCTTCTCATTCTCTATGATACCGGCAGCCTCCATCAACGCCTCGTCGATAGTGATGCTGCCTATGTAGTCGAGATCGGCCTCGGTGACCGTTACTCGGTGGATTTTGGATTTTAGAACTTCGATAAGCATATCTCGTTTTAAAAGAAAAAGTTATAAATGGAGCTAATTATACTGTCATGGTAACGGTAGAGTATATAACCTAGAATTACCACTACCACGATAATTACCCACACGTGACGCTGCTGGCGTTCAAATGATTTGTGGTAATCGAAACTACGTTTGATTCGGGTTGTGTTTTCTTTGAACATCTCCACGTGGCTTTCCGGGTCAGTGGCAACCCTTTCAGTGGTAATGCCGTCCTCTTGGGAAAATCGGGGTTTGTACTCGAACTTCGGCATCTTGCGCTTGCGGAACATGTCTTTCCATGTCAACTTTTTGCGCTGGTCCTCCTCGTCGAGTTCACGCACACGTTGCTGGAAATATTCCATGTCCTCCTCGGAGGCTCCGGCCGGATTGTCGGCATATTTCCTCTTCAACTCCTCGAGACGTTCCTTCCGAGGATCATAGTAGCGTGGTTTGTAGTTGAACTGACGCGGCTTGGGAACATAGAACATCGGCATGACGTAAAGGTTTTATTGTTCGCTTAGTACACAATCCATGGGTACATCGTGAGGCTCGACAGGAATTCTGTCTAACAGTTGAAAATCGAAAGCCACGCCCACCTTGACAGCATTGGGTGTCGACTTCAAAAGTCGGTCGTAGAAGCCACGTCCACGTCCCATGCGATTGCCATGGCTGTCGAAGGCCACCCCTGGCACTATAATGAGATCGACTTTGTCTAGGTCGGTCCATTCGGGGCCTTGAGGCTCCCCGATACCGAACTGCTCGCCAGCAACCATGCAGTCAGGACCACTATATTGTCTTAGCACTAAGTCGTCGCCTTGTACACAGGGAAGCAGCACCACCTTGTCTTTGTACCATTTGTTTACAAAGTCATGGGTCTGCACTTCGTCCGCCATCGACCAATAGAGTAAAACGACTTTGGCTTCTGCAAACAGAGGTAAAGGTTCCAGTCGTTGCAAAATAGCCTTGCTCCGCCGGAGTTTTTCTTCCGGCGACAATTGGCGTTTCAAATCGCGCATCTGTTTTCTGACAGCAGCCTTGTCCATCAATGTTTCAAGGATTTAGAACGGAAGGTCGTCGTCGGTCGAGGCTGAGGCTTGCGGAGCGGAAGCAAAGTTTGTCGGCTGTGCCGCGGGAGCAGCAGTGGGCTGTGCGGCAGCGGCGGGAGCACCGGCCCAATTGTATCCACTTGGGGCAGCCGGCATCTGTCCTGGCACAAAAGGCTGGACGCGCGAAGCACGCAAGTCGGTATACCACTTGTCGTTGAACTCTCTTGATTCAGGATTGAATGTCACCTGCACCAAGGTGCCCATCGGGATGCTCTTGGCCATGGCCACACGTTCCTCTCCGAAAGCGGTGAAAGCCACTTTGCGGGGATAGTCGCCCTCGGTCTCGATCACAAATCCGCCGCGCACCCAGGGTCCACGGGCTGATTCACCCGACACATCGGGCAACAGTTGAATTAACTTGCCTGTAATTTCCATCTTATCTATTTTTATTTATATTAATATCAATATATTATCGCCCGACTTACCGTCGGTTTAATCATACAAAAATAGATAAAAAAAACGACTCGGCCAAATATTTTTTTTCAACAAAGCCATTCCTTCACCATTCCATCTTCGTACCAATACCCTACCAACTCCTACCACGGTAGGAGTTGGTAGGGTGTTGGGTAGGAGTTGATAAGGAGATGGTTCTGATTTACAGTGTATTGTATTTTTGTACATTTTTTGGTTCTACATACCGTTTTTTTTGCTTATCTTTGCAGTTTGAACCAAAATAGTTACTCGAATGTAGAATATTGATTTCCAAGGAGGTGTTATTATGATTGAAACGATACAGTACAAGTCAATCCGATGGCTTGACATCACCAATCCGAGTGAAGACGACTACCGTCTGCTGTTGGATGAATACCAATTCCACCCCTTGGACATCGAGGACTGTCGAGGAACCACGCAGCGTCCCAAGATAGACGAGTATGACGACTATTATTTCCTGATTCTCCATTTCCCATATTTCGACAAAGGAAACAAGTTTATCCGTATCCGTGAGGTGAAGATTTTCTGGGGCAAGGATTATATAATCACTGTCGGAAAGGCTCACTGGGTGGTGAAAAAATTCTTTGACGAGATTCAGGAAGATCTGCAGGACGGTGACGAGGAGACGCAGGAGATGATGGCTACCAGTGACCAGCTGCTCTATCACATCCTCAATCGTTTGATGCTAGAGACCAATACGTTGGTGCAGCGTGTTGGCGCTGAAGTGGACTTGATTAACTATGACATTTTCAACAAGCGTGCCCGGTCAATTATCGAGCAGATTTCGGTGACGCGTCGTAATACCATTCTTCTGAATACTACGTTCAAACCCCAGTTGCGCGTGCTTCACATGTTCGAAAGTGGCGGTATCAAGGGCTTTGTCGACCCGGAGTTGATCGATATGGAGGACTACTGGGGCAATATTTTAGACCAGTACCAGAAGATGTTCGACTCTATTGAGGACTATGGCGAGTTGATCGAGGGTCTCTCTCAGACGTTTGATTCGTTGCTGACCAACCGCACCAACGAGATTATGCGTGTGCTTACCTATTTCTCCACCATCATGCTTCCATTGACGGTGGTGACTGGGTTCTTCGGCATGAATGTTGATTTCCCATTCCTGGCCAACACTACGGCTTTCTGGATTATTCTGGGAGCCCTGGGTGTTATGACGGTTTTGCTCATTATTTTCTTCCGTCGTATGACAGGGCGATAGTCTATTTTTTTTTAAGAACAGAAAAATAAATCCGTCGGTACCTTGCGGTGCCGACGGATTTTGTTTTTTTCGTTGTAGGATTACTGATGCTGCTGTTTGTGCTTGACGTCTTCAGCGGCATTGTAGAAGAGACGGAGTGCACCTGCCTGACGGAGTTCCTGTTTCACATCGTTGATGATGAACATAGGGACTTTTTTGTCGGCCTTGATGACGGTGGTCATCATGTCGGCGGCGTTGGAACCGTCTTCGAGAAGTCTGGTGTGTTGGGTACGCTGCTGTTCGATGAAGGGGATGATGGCCTCTTTTTTCGAGAGCTGGTCGTTGACCTGAATACGGGGGTTGTTACCGTATTTCTTTGCGTCTTCAGGCACACCGATGTAGATGGTGCAAGAGTTGCTGGGGTCTTCGAGCTTGGCAACTTCAGTGCCCATAGGCACATTGGTTACCACGAGGGTGTTTTCGCGCATGGAGGTGATGACCATGAAGAAGAACAGCAGCATGAAGATGATGTCGCTCATGGAGCCCATGTTCAGGCCGGGCGTTTCTTTTTCTTTTTTTCCGGTGAATCGTGCCATTAGTTATTTCCTCCTATGTTTGAAGGCTTAGCCTCGGAGATGGCCATGGGGACGGCTTTCTCGACGACTTTGCGCAGATTGTTGTCTCTGTTGTTCGGAAGATCCATGTAGTTTTTACGTCCGAATTCCTTGGCGGAGAACTCATTGCGGAGTTCAGTGACGGCAGCTGTCAGTTCGTTCTGTACCTGGAAGTATTTTTCATACGAGGTACCGAAGTGGCATTGCAGTGAGATGACGCCTTTGGAGACTTTGTAGGTCTTGGGACCTTCGCTGGCACCTTCGATGGAAATCATTTCCATTTCGGGCAGGTTCGGGTCATCAGGACGCATGCTGTTGAGGAATCGTTTGGCACGACTTTTCAGTTGGTCGATGGTGATAGGTTTACTATCAAGGCCACCGGTATAAATGTCGGTGGTGATGATTTGGTCTTTTTCGTTGACAAGCACCGTGAAGATGTTGCGCTGGTGTATTTCTTGCCTCTCAGCTTTTTCTTTAGGGATGGGAGGAAGTACACGGATAAGACCTTTGTCGGCCTTGATGTCGGAGACCATCAGGAAAAAGGCCAGCAACAGAAACGATATATCGGCCATCGAACTTGTGTTCAATCCTGGAGTCTTACGTGCCATAATTTATCTCTTTTTAAAGGTTTTGGCGATCTCGGTGAAGAGAATGCTGACGATAGCACCTGCGGCAAGGATGTAAACCATGATACAGGCAGTGCCTATGAGCTTGGAAACAGTTTGCGAGGTATTGTCGTTCTTTTCGAGGAACTCAGCAGGCACATCGGTGCCCGAGGAGAGCAAGTAGGACACCACAACGACAGCGATGCAGATGGCGCTGACGATGAGGAATTTGACCCAGTAGTTCTTGCTGCTCATGAAGCGGTTGACCATCTTGACGACGAGGAAGACCAAGATGCCGATGATGGCCAGGCCGATGAGTGCTAGGAGAATGAAGTAGGCGATGTCGAAGGTGGCAGGGTTTTCGAGATCCGCTAAGCTGTCTTTGCTGCCGTTGTCGATGGCAAACAGAACTGTGAAGACTGTAGCCAACACTGCCACGGCGAGCATGACAAGGGTTAGGATTTTATCTGTTTTTTCTTTCATAATGGTTTCTTTTTTTACGTTGATAAGTTGAAGTGTTTATCAGTTGATACGTTCACGGGCCGGGCCCGGAAAACCATTATTTCTGATATTTGGCGAGAATGTCCATGAAGGAGATGCTGCCGTCTTCCATCTGGTCGACAAGGCTCTCGATTTTGGTAAGGAGGTAGTTGTAGAAAATCTGAAGGATGATGGCGACGATGAGACCGAAGATGGTGGTCAACAGAGCCATCTTCATACCGTGAGCCACGATGATGGGGCTGATGTTACCCTGCTCCTCAATGGAGTCGAAAGCTTCGACCATACCAACCACAGTGCCGAGGAATCCGAAGGAGGGAGCCAGGGCGATGAAGAGGCTGATCCAGGTCATGTTGTTCTCGAGGCGAGCCATCTGGACGCCACCGTAGCTGGTGATGGATTTCTCCACATTCTCAAGGCCTTGGTCGATGCGGTCGAGACCTTGGTAGAAGATGCTGGCGACGGGGCCGCGGGTGTTGCGGCAGAGTTCCTTGGCGCCTTCATAGTTGCCGGCTTTGACATTGTCTTCAATGCCGCCGAGGAGTTTCTTCACATTGGTGGTGGCCATGTTCAGATAGAGGATGCGCTCGATAACGAGAGCCATACCGAAAATCAAGCAGACGAGCACGGGGGTCATCCAGCCGGCACCGCCTTCGATGTATTTTTCTTTCAGCATCACATGGAAGGATTTTCCGTCAGCAGCAGTTGTATCTGCAACTTGCTCGGTCGGGGTGTTGACGGCATTAACCGTGTTCTGATCTTCGGATCCAGTGTTTTCGGGCTCGACCTGATCGGAGGTGGGCTTCGAATTGGCATCTTCATTGGCTGCCATTGCAACGTTGATGTTGGCAAATGTCAATAAACCTGCTATTGACAACAAGGCAAATACTTTTTTCATAATGTGTTAGTGTGTTGATTATTAATTTATTGTTTATTCTTTACCTTTTTTGATTTGTAGTGCAAATATACACCTTTTTTCTAATTTGGCCAAAAAATATTATTTTTTTCTTCCAACAAGGGTGTTCATGAGTTCGCGGAGAGGGGCCTTGTGCTCTTCGTCGGCCGGGATGCTGTTGAGTATACGGGTGGCTTCGGAGAAACGTTCGGCAATGGCCTGCTCCACTTTTTCTCTTAGGCCCACGGCATCATAGATTTCTTTTACCCGGAGCACTTTCTCTTCCTCGTCCATAATGGCCGAAGAGGCGAAGAGACGTTGCAGTTCATTGCGTTGTGTATCATTGCAGATCTGTGCAGCCATCAGGGGGAGGAAGGTCTTTTTGTTATCACGGATGTCTTGGCCGGTTTTTTTGCCAAAGACTGCGGTGTCGCCGTAGCCGTCGAGAAGGTCGTCCTGGAGCTGGAAAGCAAGACCCAGATGGATGCCGAAGCGGTAGAGGTTGTCGGTTTCCGAGGAGCCAGCCCCGGCATAGAGGGCACCGATTTTGAGTGCTCCGGCCAACAGGACGGCGGTTTTCAGGCGTATCATTTCCATGTATTGTTCCAGGGTGACATCGTCGCGACGTTCAAAGTTCATGTCGTACTGTTGCCCTTCACACACTTCTATGGCGGTCTCGTTGAAGCATTGCAGTATTTCCTGCAGACGTTGTGAAGGCTGTCGCAGGAAGTAGCGCCATGCGAGGGCGAACATGGTGTCGCCGCTGAGGATGGCTGTGTTCTCATCCCATTTGCAGTATACCGTGGGTTGTCCGCGGCGTAAAGGCGAACGATCCATGAGGTCGTCGTGAAGGAGGGTGAAGTTATGGAAGGTCTCGATGCCGAGGGCCGCGTTGCGGACATCCTCTTCTTTGCCGTCGAAGAGGGCGTTGGCGACCAACAGCAGGGTGGGGCGGAGCCGTTTGCCGCCCAGACGCAGAGTGTAGTCGATGGGTTCGTAAAGTTCGCGTGGTTCAGCGAGGAAGTTTTCTTCGTCGAAGATTTTAGCCACTTGGTCAAGATAGTATTTTATATTTTTCATATTTTAATATATATTATGAAAAGATTCTTTTTTGAGGAGGGGCATTGGAGGAGTGTTAATAAGCCACTCCATGCTGGGTACACCATTTCTGTGCGCCGGAGTGGCCCAGTTTGGCAGCGCGTTTGTAGTTGGCTTGTTCCTGTTTGGGCTTTTTCTGCTTGGCGTAAAGTTCAGCGATGTGGCAGTAGGTCTCGGCATCTTTCTTGTTGATTTCCACGGCTTTTTGATAGTTTCGGATGGCTTTCCCGTTGTCGCCCATCTCAGCATAGGTGCGGCCGATGAGGCGAAAGGATTCGCTTTGCCAAGGAGCAATTCGCGAGGCGGTGCGGTAGAGAGCGATGGCCTTGTTGTATTCGGCATCGCCAAAGTATATGTCGCCCAGACGGTTGTAGGCAGGGACGTATGTGCTGTCGTATTTTATTACCGTCTCAAGGCATTCGACGGCATTTTTTTTCTCGCCCTTGAGAAGGTAGGCCCAGCCGAGGCAATAGATGAGTTTGATTGACTTGCGGTCCACTTTGAGCCCTTTTTTCAAGGTGCTGATGGCTAAGTCGTAGTGGTTGCGATAGCAATATACAGTGCCCAGGTTGAAATAGGCGTCGGTATTTTGGGGGTCGACAGTGATGGCTTTGCGAAAAGTTTGTGTGGCATCGTTCTCGTTGCCTTTATAAAACTGGATGATGCCAGTGACGTTCATGGCCCGTGGCGATGATGGGTCTTGCTCCAGAGCTTTGTGGGCCCAGGTGAGGGCGTTGGTATAGTTCTCATCAATGCAGTATACCAGAGCTAGCGTTGCCATGGCTGAAGCCCGAAGAGAGCTGTCGGTGGGAGCCGAGAGTTCTATTGCTTTTTCTGCAGAGCGTTTTGCTGCCGTCCATTCACGCTGTTCGGCCTGACAGGCAGCCAGGTGGGTCAGCGCCATTGCGCTGCTGTCGGCCTTGGATAACCATTGCGTCGCCTCGCTAAAGTGTTCCATGCGCTCAAGCAGAAGCCCCAACTGCAACCGCGCCAAGGAATTGGTGTCCACGGCCTCGCGGAAATATCCTGCTGCCAGGTCGTCGAGACCATTGGCAGCGGCGTTCATCCCTTTCTCAAGACTGCCCTGAGCCGTTGCAAAAATAGCAAACATCAGGGCGCATCCGAGTATGAGCGTTTTCCTATACATAATTTTTATAACGCTTCGTGTTTTTTTTTATTGTATGTTGAAAACAAAATCCTTTTTTATTTTTGTCATATAGAGGAAATTTTGTATTTTTGCACTTTATTTTCAGAAAAGAATGACACATAAACTATCGACGCATGAGATGAATCGCATGACAGTGGAAGAGTACCACTCCAGCGAGAAATTGCCATTGACAGTGGTGCTAGACAATGTGCGAAGTCAGAATAATATAGGGTCGGTTTTCCGTACCAGCGATGCCTTTCGGGTGGAACATATAGCGCTGTGTGGCATCTGTTCTACGCCACCACATCGAGAGATTCACAAGACGGCTCTCGGAGCCGAGGAGAGTGTGGAATGGTCATACCATGAAGACACCGCCGAATGTTTACGCGACCTCAAGTCGCAAGGCTATAGGATATATGCCGTAGAGCAGGTGGATGACAGCTTCAAGTTAGGGGAAGGACGGTTCCCACTGGCAGATGGTAAGACGGCTATCGTCCTGGGTAACGAGGTGGAAGGAGTGCAAGAGCATTTGTTGCCACTGTGCGACGGTTCGTTGGAAATACCGCAGTTCGGCACGAAGCATAGTCTCAATGTCAGCTGTGCCGCCGCCATTGTAATATGGGAGATTCACAAACAGTATAGAATTAAGAATGAAAAGTTATGACTAAGGAAGAAAGAACGGGAAAGGCCCGGCAGCTGCACCAATCTGGATGCAATTGTTGTCAGGCTGTAGTGATGGCCTATGCAGACAAACTGCCTATCGACCAGAATGCAGCAATGAATATGGCTGCACCTTTTGGTCGCGGTCTCGCTGGTTGTCGCGAGCTGTGTGGCTGTGTCAGTGGAATGGCTATGGTTTGTGGACTCACAGGACATCAAGGCGATGTACGCACGTTAGTAGAGAAATTCCGTTCCGAGCAAGGAGACATAGTATGCGGCCGTCTCTTGCAGATGGGGAAAAAACCGTGTCCCGAGATGGTTGCAGACGCAGCAGGGTTGCTGGCCGAGGTGGTGTGATTCTGCCACCGTCCCACACTTGCGACGGTGGAAAAAAGTTTTATTATATTTCGATTTTTTTGTATTTTTGTATCTCAAATTCGTGAACGAGAACATGCCAACAACAGCCACAAGACGCAAGGATAGAATAACATACGCGCAAGCATTCGACATTAACGGCAACACACCTCCACAGGCTATTGCCCTTGAGGAGTCGGTGTTAGGGGCATTGATGCTTGATCAGACGGCTCTTATCAACGCCATCGAGACGCTTCATGTGGAATATTTCTATAAGCCTGAACACCAGATAGTCTATCGGGCTATCAGGAAATTGTTTGAACAGAGTCAACCGGTGGATCTGCTGACGGTGGTGGAACGTCTTCGCCTCGATGGGGAGCTGGAGGCGGCAGGAGGGTCCTATGCTGTATCAAAACTGACGGAGAATGTTGTCTCTGCAGCGCATATAGAATATCATATACGTGTACTCAGTGAGAAGTATATCCAGCGTGAGATGATTCGCATTTCCACCGAGACTATCACGGAGGCTTATGACGAGACCACAGACGTGGTGAATCTTCTCGACAAGACCGAGCAGCGCTTGATGGATATCAACGACAAGAATTTCCGTTCGGACTATCATCCCATGGGTGATTTTGTGGGCATGGCTATGGATCAGATCAAGGAGGCTGGCGAGAAAAGCGACGGCCTCAGCGGTCTGGAGAGTGGTTTCATCGGTCTGGACCGTATGACGGCAGGGTTCCAACCCGGTACACTCATCATTCTTGCAGCGCGTCCCGCCATGGGTAAGACGGCCTGTGCTCTAAGCATGGCTCGCAATATTGCCGTTGACTTTCATAAAGCTGTGGCATTTTTCTCACTCGAGATGACGGGTCAGGAACTGGCCATGCGTCTTATCAGCAGCGAGGCCAAGTTGCCGGGCGACAAGTTGAAAAAAGGCCATCTGGAGCCTTATGAGAAAGAACAGCTCAAACGTGGTGCCCAGCCTTTGAACAATGCTCCCATATACATCGACGATACACCGCAGCTCACCATTTTCGAGCTTCGCGCCAAAGCACGTCGTTTGAAGCAACGCTACGACATACAGATGATTTTCATCGACTATCTGCAGCTGATGTCCAGCGGTAGCGCCGACAATAGAAACGGTAACCGGGAGCAAGAAATCAGTATGATCAGCCGTCAGCTAAAGGCCCTTTCCAAGGAGTTGCAGATTCCGGTGCTGGCGATGTCGCAGTTAAGCCGTGCTGTGGAGAGCCGTGTGGGCAACAAGCCGCAGTTGAGCGACCTCCGCGAGTCGGGTGCCATAGAACAGGATGCCGATATTGTGATGTTCATCTACCGTCCGGAATATTACGGCATCCAAGAAGACGACCACGGGAGTACCCTCGGCATGGCCGACCTCATCGTGGCCAAACATCGAAGCGGTGGCACTGGCGACGTGCGTCTGCGCTTTGTCAAAGAGTTCGCCCGCTTCGAGAATCCTCCTCAACTTGGCCTTGAAGGATTTAGTGGAAACATGCCACAAAACAGTAATTTTGACCAGGGAGGCAGTATGATTGTCGATTCGAAGATGAATGAGGACAATATCCCACCGATGGATCCTGACGGAGACGTTCCGTTCTAAAAAGAAAGAGATCAAGATATGGAAGAGAGTATCCGCAAACAACTGAAAGAGATTTTGCAGCAGGAGGTGGTTCTTGCCACCGGCTGTACCGAACCCGGTGCCGTGGCATTATGTGTGGCCAAGGCCTGTGAGACTTTAGGCTGTGAGCCGGCAATCATCAAACTGAAGCTGAGCAAGAATGTGTATAAGAACGCTATGGGAGTGGGTATTCCGGGTACAGGCATGATTGGTTTGCCCATAGCCGTGGCAATGGCTGTCAAGCACGGGGATTCTTCGCGCGGACTTGAGGTGCTCACCCTCCCTGCCGAACAGGTGGATGATGCCAAGCGATGGCTTGCAAACAACGCCGAACACATTAGCATTGGAGTCAAAGACACTTCCGACAAATTATATATCGAATGTGAATGCATAAGCGCGTCGCAGGCACATACGAGCGTGGCTGTCATTGCCAAGCGTCACACCAATTTCATCTTCCTTAAAAAGGACGACCATGTTTTGCTCGACCACAAGATAGGACTCTTCCAAGAACAGGATTATGACGACGATCCAAAGTCTGACAACCGTCAACGTCTCGATCTCACGGCCCGTATGGTTTACGACTATGCCACCACCGCGCCACTCCATGAGTTGGAATGGCTGCGTGAGACTATCGTTTACAATACTGCCGCATCGGAATGTGGTCTTGTGGGCATGGGACTACATACGGGAGAGATACTTATGGAACAGGCTAGGGGAGATATGGTGCATACCGTCGTGGCTCGCACCGTTGCTGCCAGCGATGCCCGTATGGATGGGTGCACAAAACCGGTCTATAGTAACTCGGGTTCCGGGAACCAGGGCATTACCTGCACATTGCCTCCTTACTATTACGGAAAAGCAAGGGGATGCAATGACGAGCAGATTCTCAGGGCTTTGACGATGAGTCATCTGATGTCCATCTACATCAAACGCGGCATAGGTCGTCTCAGCGCCCTCTGCGGTATTGTCAACGCTACAATGGGTGTTTCTTCGGCACTTACCTATCTTGAGGGTGGCACCTTCGAGCAGGTGTGCTTTGCCATGAAGAATATGATAAACACTATAGCAGGTATGGTCTGTGACGGAGCCAAGCCCAGCTGTGCCTTGAAAATGAGTGTGGGTCTCTATAGTGCTTTCGTCTGTGCTGAACTAGCGGTGCATGGCCGTGTAGTGGACAGTACCGATGGCTTAAGCGAAAGCGACATCGACTGTTCTATACACAACCTGGGTCGTCTGGGCAAGGATGGCATGAATCAGACTGACGACATGATTCTCGACATCATGACCCACAAGAAGTAGCGCTCCTATTTTTCCAGTTCCTGCATAATGGCTTTGGCGGCCTTTCTGCCGGCACCCATGGCGAGGATGACGGTAGCGGCACCGCTGACAGCATCGCCACCGGCGAAAATGAGTTTGCGGCTTGTCTGACCGTTTTCGTCAGCCTTGATACCGCCCCAAGTCTCGCAGTCCAAGCCGGGAGTTGTGGTGCGAATAAGAGGATTGGGACTTGTCCCAAGGGCAGCGACAATGGTATCGGCCACCACGTCGGTCTCGCTACCGTCTATAGGACTGAACTTGCGACGTCCTTTCTCATCAGGTTCACCCATCTCCATTTTCACGCAGCGCAGGGCACGGACAGTGCCGTCCTCGTTGCCGAGAATTTCCTGTGGAGCGGTCTGGAACATGAACTGTACTCCTTCTTCCATGGCGTGATGCACTTCTTCGCGGCGGGCCGGCATGTCCATCTCGCCGCGGCGATAGACCACCGTAACCTCGCTGCCGAGGCGCAGGGCAGTGCGAGCAGCATCCATGGCCACGTTGCCGCCGCCTACAACTATAACCTTCTTGCCCAAATAAATGGGTGTGTCATATTGTTCGTCGTAACCATGCATAAGGTTGGTACGAGTCAGCAGCTCATTGGCGCTGATGACGCCAATCAGAGTCTCTCCATCGATACCCATGAATTTGGGGAGTCCGGCACCGGAGGCTATGTAGACGGCATCGTATTCCATATCCTCGAAGAGTTGGTCGATGGTGATACTCTTGCCGATAATGACATTGGTGCGGATCTCCACTCCCAGGCGGCGTAGATTTTCAATCTCTGGTTCCACCACCTTTTGTTTTGGCAGTCGAAATTCGGGAATACCATAGACCAGCACGCCGCCGGCATGGTGCAGAGCCTCGAAGACGGTGACTTGGTAGCCGTGCTTGGCCAGGTCGCCGGCACAGGTCAGTCCGCTGGGGCCGCTGCCGATGACAGCCACTTTACGGCCGGCAGGATAGCATTGGCTTTGTGGTTTGGCTTGAGCCCTGTGGTTGTCGGCCACGAAACGTTCGAGGGCGCCGATGGCAATGGGTTCGTTTTTCACTCCCATGACACAGCTGCCTTCGCATTGTGTTTCTTGAGGACAGACGCGGCCGCAGACGGCTGGCAGTGCCGAGTCGTGGCTGATGGTCACATAGGCTTGGTTGAAGTTTTCTTCCTTGATATTTTGGATGAAAAGAGGTATATTGATGCCTACGGGGCAGGCTTCGACACAACGTGGTTTTTTGCACTGCAAACAACGGCTGGCCTCTAGCAGGGCCTGGTGTTCGCTGAGACCGAAACTCACCTCGTCGAAATTATGAGCACGCTCCACGGGGTCTTGCTCGCGCGGTTTCTGCCGTTTTTTTGCCTCGGCCAGGGCGCTCTCCACAGAGGGGGCGAGGTTGCAGTTGTGGCCGCTTTCGGCAGTGGCTATACGGTATCGACGTGCGTCGGGGGTTCTTAACTTGCGGGCAGCTTCGTCGAAATCCACCAGGTGACCATCAAACTCCGGTCCGTCGACACAGCAGAATTTCACTGCGTCGCCCACACGGACACGGCAGGCACCGCACATGCCCGTGCCGTCGACCATCATACAGTTGAGGCTCACGATAGTGGGCAGGTTGTATTTTTTTGTAGTTAGACTCACGAACTTCATCATCGGCAGCGGTCCGATAGCAACACAATGGCTGTACTCTACACCTTTGGTGCAAAGCTCGTCGACTTTGGCTGTGACAAGTCCCTGCTCGCCATAGGTTCCGTCGTCGGTCATGATGTGCAGGTTGTGGCATACAGCACGCAACTCGTCTTCATAGAAGAGCAAGTCCTTCGAACGGGCACCGATGATGACATCGGTGGGAATGCCGTTGCGGAAGGCCCATTTTACCTGTGGGAACACAGGCGCTATGCCCACGCCTCCGGCAACGAAGAGTAGCCGTTTCAGCTCGCCGTGCTCATGTTTCTCGATAAGTTCGCTCGGGCGGCCAAGAGGACCGACGATGGTGTAGAGATTGTCTCCCTCATTCATCTTGGCAAGTTGACGTGTGGTCTCACCGACTACCTGGAATACGATGACAACAGATTGACGCTGGTATACGATGTCGCTGATGGTGAGGGGTATGCGCTCGCCGTTTTCGTGTGGGATGACGATGACAAATTGTCCGGGCTTACCACTGAGCGATATCCAGGGGGCATGAACCTCCATCCTGTAAATTTCATGGCTGTTGAGCAACCGCTTGCTGATAATTTCGTACATTTTTTATGTATTGTAAATCGATGCAAAAATACGTAAAAAAAGTGGATTGGTGAGAAAAAATGTGTTTTTTTTCAATATTTATGTTCTATTATATATACTTTCTGCAAGATTTCTGCGTTATTGACTACTAAATAATGCAACTATGGCAGAATTAGGATATCAGAAAATAGACAAATATGACGAGCAGTGTGTCGCCGAGATGGCGGAGCACTATAAGGCCATCCTCAAACTCTTGGGGGAGGATCCCGGACGTGAAGGACTGATTAAGAGCCCGGAACGTATTGCCAAAGCCATGCTTTTCTTCACTAATGGCTACGACCTCGAACCCGAAGAGATTCTCCGCACCGCCATGTTCCACGAAGACTACAAGCAGATGGTCGTCGTCAAGGACATCGAACTCTACTCCCTCTGCGAGCACCACATGGTACCCTTTGTGGGCAAAGCCCATGTGGCATATATTCCCAATGGCACCATCGTGGGCCTCAGCAAGATTCCGCGTGTCGTGGATGCCTACGCCCGCCGCCTCCAGGTGCAGGAACGTCTCACCAAGCAGATCAAGGACTGCATCCAGAAGGTGCTCAACCCCCTCGGCGTGGCCGTAGTCATTGAGGCGCAGCACATGTGCATGTCCATGCGCGGTGTGCAGAAGCAGAACAGCGTCACCACCACCTCCGACTTCACCGGCGCCTTCATGAAAGACCCCAAGACCCGTGAGGAGTTCATGAATATCATAGGAGTGAACCTACATTGATAAATAGTTGTTAAGTAGTCAGTAGTTAAGTAGTTAAGACAAATGAAAAACATATTGAAATACCTCGTCTACGCAAGCATTATTTTCAATTTCCAATTTTCATTTTTCAATTTGTCTCAGGCCCAGATCACCCACAACTCGCAGGGGCGGCTCGACGAGAACGCCACCGCTGTGCTCAAGAAAGCCATAAAAAAACTCGAGAATGCGAGCTTCTCGGTGAATATGACGATCCTCGACGGTCAGAAGAAAAAGGTCTTCGAACGTAATGCGGAGGTCCGCTATTTGAAAAGCTCTTACCGTCTGAAGAGCTCCGAGGAAGAGTTCTATTGCGACGGAACAACCGTTTGGTACTGGAACAAAAAAGCCAAAGAGTTAACAATTAGCTCTGTAGAAGAGGATGACGGCATGAACCTGCTCAACCCTGCAAGCCTTATGGCTCACATTGGCGAGAATTTCCGTGCCAAGTATATCCGCACTGAGGACGACGGCACTGCAGTTATTGACCTCCAGCCCCGTTCAGCTCAGAGCTTCCACAAAATACGCCTCTTCATCAACGAGAAGAACGGTGAACTGAAAAGCATTGAGGTGCACAAGTATGACTCCGGTCGCGAAATCTATCTCTTCTCGAAACAGCAATACGGAAAAGAGAAAATGACTGGATTCACCTTTGACCCCAAAGCACACCCCGACGTCGAGGTCATTGATATGAGATAGGTATTTGAATAATTGTTCTTTAATTGTTAATTTTTAATTGTTAATTATTTGAATATTCTTTTAATAGAAACTGCCACGCAGATATGCTCTGTGGTGCTGGCCACCGACGGTAAGGTCATTGCGCGTCGCGAGAGTGACACCCCCAACGCCCATTCCACCCGCCTCTCGGTATTCATCGACGAGGTGCTTAAAGAAAGTCGCTTGACGACACATGATCTCAATGCTGTTTGTGTGTCGGCGGGTCCCGGCAGCTACACGGGCCTCCGCATCGGTGTCAGCACCGCCAAGGGATTCTGCTACGCTCTCGGCCTCCCGCTGCTTTCCGTGCCCACATTGCTCTCTATGGCTGCCCTATACCAACGCCGGCACCCAGACTACCATGGCTTCGTTTGTCCTATGATTGACGCCCGGCGTATGGAATGCTACACAATGATAGTTGATAGTGAGAAACTGGAAGTGGAAAGAGACACTCATGCCGATGTAATCGAACCTGGCTGTTTCGACGAGTGGCTCAACAGGGGAGAGGTCGTCTTTATCGGCGACGGGGCCGAGAAGACGAAGGATATCCTTGGGGCTCATCAAAATGCACTATATGACAGCGATTTCCGCTTGTCTGCTGAAGGAATGATTGAACTGGCAGAAACACGTCTCCGCGATGGAAAAACAGAGGATGTGGCCTATTTCGAGCCTTTCTACCTCAAAGACTTTGTAGCCAAGAAAAGCGTAGTACATGGACTGAGATAATATATGTTGCGATATGTAGGAAAACGGCTCTTGTATGGATTCCTGGTGCTGCTGGGAGTCGTTACGCTTGTTTTCTTCCTCTTCAATGTCCTCCCCGGCGACCCTGCCCGCATGATGCTTGGTCAGCGTGCCGACGCGGAAAGCATCGAGGCCATCAACCGCGACTTGGGACGCGACCGTCCTCTTTTGACACAATACGCAAACTATCTCAACGATCTTTCCCCTCTCTCGTTGCACAACAACAGCGACTCCTCCAGCTTCTTCTTCCTCTCACCCGACAAGTACCACTACGCCACCCTGCTGAAAATGGGCTCCACGTCGCTTGTGATCAAAGCCCCCTACCTGCGTCGCTCCTACCAGAGCCAGCGTAAAGTCACCGAAATCATTGCCACAGCCTTCCCTCAGACAGCTGTCCTCGCCCTCACGGCCATGCTCTTTGCCCTCGTCGTGGGCATCACCCTCGGGGTCATCTCAGCATTGCACAAAGACTCCTGGATCGACCGGTCTGCTTTGCTGCTCTCCACCCTCGGCATGTCACTCCCAAGCTTCTTTGCCGCCATCCTGATCGCATGGCTTTTTGCCTTCGTTCTGGCCGACTGGACAGGTCTCAACATGTTCGGCAACCTGATTTCTGTCGACGACTATGGAGAAGGGGAATATATTGATCTGAAAAACCTTATTCTCCCGGCGCTCACTCTCGGCATCCGTCCGCTGGCCACCCTCACCCAGCTCACCCGCAACTCCATGCTCGAGGCCCTTTCACAAGACTATGTGCGTACGGCCCGGGCCAAAGGCCTCACTTTCCGCCGCGTCGTCGTGCATCACGCCCTCCGCAACGCCCTCAACCCCGTTGTAACCTCGGCCTCCGGATGGCTCGCTTCACTCCTGGCTGGTGCTGTCTTTGTAGAATATGTATTTGATTGGAAAGGCATGGGTGTCGTCATTGTCGACGCTCTCGATCAGTACGACTTTCCCGTGGTTATGGGAGCCATACTCTTCATCTGTGTCATCCTTGTGATTATCAATATTCTGACGGATCTCCTCTATGCCTGGCTCGATCCGCGCGTCAGAGTAGACCGTTGATGGCCGCGGTCATCTTTTCCCACCCATACTTTTCTTTCTCCTGACGTACACCTTCCTTCAGGCGTTCCGTCCATCCTTCGTCGAAGAAACGTATGATGGCATCGGCAATCTGTTGTGCATCGGGCTCGACCACAAACCCCGCTTTTCCGTCGGGCACAATCTCGGGCAAACCACCAACATTCGTCACCACCATGGGCTTCTCGAAATGATAAGCTATCTGGCTCACACCGCTCTGTGTGGCATTTTTGTAAGGTTGCACCACTAGGTCTGCGGCGCAGAAATAGCGGTTCACCTCGTGGTCTGGGATAAACTCTGTGTGCATCACCACACGGTCGCTGATATCCAGACGTTTCATCTGTTCCAGATAAGGCTTCGGATCGCCATAGAATTCACCGGCAACTATCAGTTTCACCCCCCTTTGGGCCATCCTTTCGTCAGCCATGGCATCGAAAAGCAGATCCAATCCTTTGTAGTCACGGATGAAACCAAAAAACAGCACGTAGTTCTGACTCTCGCGCAGGCCGATCAGCTCCAGCGACTCCTTGCGTGTCAGAGTCGCTCCATAGTGGTCGTAGACAGGGTGCGGACTGAAGACACGTGGGCGCCTCTTCTTGGGATCGAAAAGGTTCAACTCCTCGAGCACCGAACGGCTGAGGGTCACAAAACCATCGTTCGACTTCACGAAAAAACCGGAGAACAGCTTGTCGCCAAAACGGTGCTCATGTGGTATCAAGTTGTGTACCACGGAAATACGTCTTGTCCTTTTGCTTTTCGCTATCCGGCATACCGTCCCCAGGGCGGGAGCCATGAAGGGCAGCCAGAAAGGAGTCACAAGCAGGTCCGGTTGCCGCTTCTTTACATAGAATCCCGTCCGCAGCCAGTTGAAAGGATTGATGGAATTGAGTTTTCTGCTGATTTTTAATCCACTCGGTGCCGGTTCGTCGCTATATTGTGTCTTGCCGGGGAAGAATATCTTTGGATACTGCAACGTGAAGGTAACGATCTCCACATCGTGCCCTTCGGATTGATACTGGCGTGCCAGACGCTCGTTGAAAGCGGCGATGCCGCCTCGGTAGGGCCACGACGTCCCCAAGATGATGACTTTCATAACCTTTGTCCTCCTTTTTCCTATTTACAACGTTTTCAACCACGAATTATTGTGTCTCTGCGGAAATAAAAAAAGCTCTCATCAGCCAGACTTCTCCCTATCAACTCCTACAATGGTAGGACTTGGGTAGGAGTTGGTAGGTGCTTGGTAAGGTCTTCGTATGGGCTTGGTACTTCCGGAATATGCTGGTTCAAAGAGTGTTGCAATTCTTTGGTTAATTTTTTTTACTCGGAATGGTTTTTTTTTAGTATCTTTGTCCTCTCATAAGAGAGATTAATGTCAATTAATTTAATTAATAATCAATAAAATAAATTATCATTATGCAGAAAAAAGGCAACAAGTACGGTACCCACCGCGTCATCGAGCCCAAGGGTGTTCTCCCTCAGCCCGCCAACAAGCTTGACAACAACATGGATGAAATCTGGGACAACGAAATCCTCATCGACGTCCAGACCCTGAACATCGACTCCGCTTCGTTCACCGATATCCACAACTACGCCAAGCAACAGGCCGGCGAAGGCGCCAGCCAGGAGAAAATCATGGAAGAGGTGAAGAAGGAGATGCTCCTCAATGTGGAGCTGCAGGGCAAGCACCGCAACCGTCGCACCGGTTCCGGCGGCATGCTCCTCGGCAAGGTGGAGAAGATCGGCGACGCCCTGAAGGGCAAGATCGACCTCAAAGAGGGCGACCGCATCGCCACCCTCGTCAGCCTCTCGCTGACTCCTCTCCGCATCGACGAGATCCTCGAGATCCGTCCCGATGTCGACCAGGTGGACATCAAGGGCAAGGCCATCCTCTTCGAGAGCGGCATCTATGCCAAGATCCCGACCGACATGCCTGAGAAGCTCGCCCTGAGTGCCCTCGACGTGGCTGGTGCTCCCGCCCAGACCGCCAAGCTCTGCCAGTATGGTCAGACCGTCGTCATCCTCGGCGCTGGTGGTAAGAGCGGCATGCTCTGCGCCTATGAGGCCAAGAAGCGCGTCGGCGTGACCGGCAAGGTCATCGGCATCGCCAACAGCCCCAAGAGCACCCAGCGTATCAAAGACCTCGGCTTCTGCGACATCGTGGAGAGCGCCGCAGGCATGACTCCCGTGCAGGTCTATGAGCTCATCGAGCGCCTCACCAACGGCAAGATGGCCGACGTCACTATCAACTGCGTCAACGTCCCCGACCAGGAGATGACCGCAGTGCTCTGCACCAAGGACGACGGTATCGTCTACTTCTTCTCCATGGCCACCAGCTTCACCAAGGCCAGCCTCGGTGCCGAGGGCATCGGAGCCGACGTGAACATGATCATGGGCAACGGTTATACCAAAGGCCATGCCGAGTTCACCCTCCAGGAGCTCCGCGAGAGCCCCGAGCTGCGTAAGATCTTCGAAGAGCTCTACGCATAACGTTTAACGTTTAAATTTTAACGTTTAAAGATAACCTGTCGGAAGGGAGACCTTCCGGCAGGTTCCATATAGATAACTAAGCTGCTATGAAAAAAGGATTTACGCGCATTTACGTCTTTGCCGTAATGGCATTCATGGGTTTTGTTGCTGTAGGATGTGGGGGGAATACGTCGTTTTCTGAAAACAATGCAGGCGATGCGTCGGGCAATAGTGAAGAGGCTCCGAATAAACAAGAGGATATATCGACAACTTTGGAAGGGAGTGCATGGTATGAGGTGGACGCTATAACTCAAACATGGATAAACTGTTGGGAAAGATATCACGATCCATGCATGCGTAGGTTGTACTACTTTCATTTTATAAATGACAATAAGGTTGAAATCACGAGATGGGAAGTACCTTATAGGATGGACGGGGAAAAGAAACAGTTAGACAGCATGGTATGTGATTACAAGTATGATAATCTCAATGGCGCCATTTCGTGCCCACAATCATCGAAATGTACATTCAACATTAGTCAACTTCAAGATGGACATTCTTGTTATCCTGATGTCGACATCTATTATATGGAAATACAAAACTTCAGTGAAGAAAAAGAAAGACTGACGTTGTTGTTTGCAGGTGATAATAGTTTATTAATTAAAGAGTTAATAAATTTTAATAAACGAAAAGATCGTTTGTTATGAAAAGATTCTTGATTCTTTAAAAGCGGGAGAACGGGTGCTTGCGCCACCAGAGGATGACGAGGAGGCCGATGAGCATGCCGCCGAGGTGGGCGAAGTGGGCCACGCCGTCGATGATAAAGAAACCCATGAAGAGCTCGATGGCAATCATGATGGCAATAAACCAACGGTTTTGTATCGGCACAAGGCCTTTTCCGTTTTGTCCGAGGTAGAAGATGAGGAGGAAAAGGAGGATGGAGTATTCGTCGATTAAGGCTCCGATACGTTGTAATTCAGGAATATTGATGCTGTTGAATATGAGGGTGGCGGCCATGAGGACGAACATCCAGATGAATATATAGACGCGGTCCTTGGGGAAATACATCGCGAAGGCCAGCAGGAGGCCGTAGATGGCACCGGATGCGCCGATGGTGACGTGCATTCCAGGCACCAGCAGGTAGAGAAGTCCTGCGCCGATGCCGCAGGCAAAATAATAGAAGAGGAAGCGACGCGTACCCCAGAGGTTCTCCATGACGGAGCCGAACATCCATAGGGCATACATGTTGAAGAAGATATGGGTGAAGTTGCCGTGGGCGAACATGTAGGTAACGGGTTGCCAGAAGTGGAAGTGACCGTAGGGGTTGCTCTCTGGAACCTCGAGGCTCCAGAGGCCCAACATGGAATTGATGTCGAAGGTGCCACGCATCTGCAACACAAAGTTTGCGAAGAAGATGAGAATGTTGATAATGAGCAGGTGTTTTACTGCCGGGGAAATACGGTTTTGGAACATGGCTATTTCAAAAGTTCTTCTGGTTTGACGATAGTGATGATTTTTTTCCCTGAGGGCGTGGTGTCGGCCATGGGGCAGGCGAAGAGGTCGGCCACGAGCTGCTGCATCTCTTCCTGTGTGAGGGGAGTGCCGGGTCGTATGGCCATCTGGCGAGCCAGCGAGGTGCAGAGGGCACGTGTGCGGTCGTTGAACTTGGTCATGACAGCGCCTTTGTAGTCGGTGAGAATCTGGTCAAAAAAGCCTTGCAGTTCAGCCTCTTTGATATCGGGAGGTGTGGCAGTGACTACGAAAGTGGTCTGGGAGAGGTTCTCCACGGAGAATCCGTAGGTGCGGAGGTCTGGAAGCAGTTCGGAGAAGAGGTCGGCGTCGGCAGGAGAGAAAGAGCAGTTGATGGGGAAGAGGAGTGTCTGGGATTGCGTTAAAGCGTTGATATGTGAATGTGATAGCTTGTCGAAGAGGATGCGCTCGTGGGCGCGTTGCTGGTCGATGACGGCGAGGCCGGAGGTGAGGGGGGTGACGATGTAGCTGTTCTGCACTTGCATGCAGGTGCTTTGGGGTAGTGTCGAGGAGAGATGAGGAGTGCTGGTGACGGTATCGGCAGAGACCTTAAGGCTCTTAAGGTCATCAATATCATAAGTTTTTTTTGTAAGTTTAAGATGAGTCTGGGCAGGAGTGGCGTGGAAGGGGTTATAGTCGGGGTTGTAGTTGATTTTGGGAGCAGGAGGGGTGTATCCCTTGGGAGCAGGGGGGATGTTGAACTCCTCAGGGGTGTCGAAGGAGAGTTCTGTGGCCAGGGTGAACTGTCCGAGGGCTCTTTTTACCGCCGAGCGAAGAATGGCAAAGAGGGCGTGGTCATCGATGAATTTCACTTCTGTCTTGGTGGGGTGAATGTTGACATCGATGCGCGAGGGGTCGACCTGCAGTCCGATGAAGTAGGAAGGGTAGGAGTGGTCGGGCAAGAGGTCGTCATAGGCTTTCTCCACTGCCGCGCTGAGGGCGGGGTGCTTGATGAAGCGCCCGTTGACAAAGAGATATTGCTCGCCCCGGCTCTTACGGGCGTACTCAGGCTTTCCGACAAAGCCTTTGATGCTCACGATATCTGTCTCTTCTTCCACCGTGAAGAAGCGTTCCTTGTAGGGGTTCCCGAAGAGTTGGCTGATGCGCTGCAGCAGGCTCCCTGGCTTGAGGTCGTACAGCAGACGGCCATTGGAGTTGAGGGTAAAGGCGATGTCGTGGTGAATGAGTGTGATGCGACGGAAGACCTCCTCGATGTGGGAGAACTCAACGCTGTCTTTCTTCAAGAAGTTGCGGCGTGCAGGGACATTGAAGAAGAGGTTTTTTACGGCCATGGAAGTGCCTGCAGGACAAGCCGTAGGCTGTTGGGAGACGATGTGGGAGCCTTCGATGAGGATGGTGGTGCCGAGTTCGTTGTCGTGTGTGCGGGTGCGCAACTCCACCTGAGCGATGGCTGCTATGGAGGCCAACGCTTCGCCGCGGAATCCCATGGTGTGGATGGCGAAGAGGTCGTCGGCCTGGTGTATCTTGCTCGTGGCGTGGCGCTCGAAGCAGAGGCGTGCGTCGCTGTCGCTCATGCCGCAGCCGTTGTCGACCACCTGGATGAGGGTACGTCCTGCATCTTTGACGATGAGGTCAATCTGCGTGGCTCGGGCATCCATGGCGTTCTCCAGCAGTTCTTTGACGGCACTGGCAGGACGGTCTACCACCTCGCCGGCGGCAATCTGGTTGGCTACACTGTCGGGCAAAATATTAATCAAATCCATTCCAACCTTAAACTATAATCTTTAACCTTTAAACTTTAAACTTTAACCGTTACTTCTTCTTCTTATCATATTCTCTCAGGAACCTCAGTAGGCTCTTGGCGGGTATGACTTTGTTCATGATGATATCGCGCTTCTCGTCGAGGATAATCATGGTGGGGGCATCATGGATATTATAGGCCTCTTGGTAGTCTATGTTGACATTGGGACCACCGACATTAACCCAGCGGAAGTCGTGTTCTTTGACATATTTTTTCCATTTCGCCACGTCGCTCTCATACCCGACAGCATAGATTTCAAAGGGTCGGTCGGGGGTTGTGAGGAGTGAGTCATAGAGGATCTTCAACTCGGCACTCTGCTCCTGACAGTGGTGGCAGTCAGGATCCCAGAACCAAAGAATGACATACTTCTGCGGGAAGCGGTGGCTGCTGATCCAGTCCTCGGGATTGGCACTCTGGTTGGTGTCGGCCATCCACAACTCCTGGCCATGGGCGCCGATGATGCTCTGGCGTATGCGGTTGTAGTTGAGACGCATGTTGTAGAGGGTGCCTTCCGTCGCCCATGGACAACGTCCTTTGAGGTAGTAGTTCTCTGCAAGGTGGCACCAGACGGCATCCCAGCCGATGTTGCGAGTAGAACGGTAGTAACGTGGCTCGATGTGGTCGAATACATAACGCATCAGGGCGGTGTCGTTGCCTATGCGTGCTACCAAACGGTCGATTTCGCGACTGATGGTGTCGCTGTCGGCATAGTAGAGAAGGCCATAGAAGAAGTAGTTGACCTTGTTGAAGAAGTTTGGGGTATAGATAATGTCCTGAGTCTTCCATTTGCCGCGGTTTTCGGGGGCGAAGAGGCAGTCCCAGTAGTGCGAGCGGAAATAGTAGGCTTTGTCTTCGATGCTGTCGGGGATGTCGTCGTCGGCAAAGAGGTTGAGCAGTTCGAAATAGAGGGAGGTGTTCTTGGCTTCGCGCACCTCTTTCACGTATGCCTGCATGCGCTCCATAAGAGCTTTCTCGTCGGCCTCGGCCTGTGCTTTGGTGGCCTCGTTGTCCTTGCGTTTGCGAATCTCGTCCAGCTGTTTCTTGGCGTCGGCATCGGTAGCCAGGTAGGTGAACATTTGGCTGTTGGAAACGCTGCCCCTGACCTTCACGGTGGAGGGTGTCAGCTTGGCATCGGAGGAGATGGTGAACTGGCGACTGTCGTCGATGGCGAAATCACCCACGGCCTTTTCTCCGTCCTGATGTACGAGGGCGTATATGCCGCGATTCCATTTCTTCTTGCCCTGGAAAGTATAGCTTCCGTCTTTGGCACGGCGAGCGGAGTCCTGCAGTTGCAGCTGGTCGCGGTAGTGACGGGCGATGTACATCATGGTGTCGGTAGCCCCGTCGAGTTTGAAGACTATCTTATACGACTGTGCCTCAGAGATTCCGGAGAGTCCGAGGAGCATCAGGAGGCTAAAAAAGAATCGTTTCATATCAGTCTTTTTCTAAAAGAATACAAAATAATTAATAGCAAATAACGTGCCAACGGTAGATTTTATTGTTGATGAAAAATAATTGTTACATATTCAATGTCGCAGTGAGGAGGATTACAAGGTTGTCCTTGGGTTCGGAAAAGTGGTAGTCAGCGGAAGAAGGTGTGAGGCGGTAGACCACAGCGCCACCCCATCTCACGAGACCCCATTCGAGGATACCGTCGATGCCTGCGCCTACTTCGGCGATGCCCTCGGTGGGAGCAGGGTAGGTGTCGTTGTCGCTGAACGATGTTCCCCAGGCGGCATTACAGAGTAGGAAAGGCTGTGGGGCAGTGCCGATGGCAAGAAGATTGTTGTTGAGACTGAAGAGAGGATTTTCGGTGGAGAGTTTCATGTTGACGAGGGCGAAAAGTTTGGCGGTGAACTCGTTCTGCCTGGCGGTGAGCAGGGTATGGTTTAGGCTCAGGGGGCATCCCCAGCTGCCGCCGAGGTCGAACATGCGGCTGTAGGGAGTGTCGCCGTAAACATAGCCGCCCTGGGCATAGAGCTTGAAATGGAAGGGCGAGAAGAAGAAGTCGCGGCCGTATTGTGTCAGTACACGCAGGAAAAAGTCGGTTCCCATGCTGCTATTGTTACAGAGCCCCAGGGTAACAATACCGTCCCATGTGGAAGTGTAGGAAAAGAGTAGTTTGAGTTCAGCAAAGTCATATTTCATCAAGTCTTTTAGCTCGGAATAACTCGGATATAGCTGTGCTTTATTGCAAGGGATGCCGTTACCATAAAGATTTCGTTCTCGTGAGAGGTCCAGTTCAATGCCTCCTGTGAGTTTGCGTGAAACCTTGTCGGTGTGCCCCCAGTAGAGACGGTAAGTGTCGTTGAAAAGGCGTGTCATAAAGCTGGCGGGCGAGGTGAGGATGGCGAAAGCAGGGGTGGTGACGATGCGCGAGGCGGCAGGTGTGAGGTCGTGGAAGAATCCCAGATAGGTGTGGGACTGCCGGACGGAAGCACCCAACAAGTCGGCCTTCAGGCCCCACTTGAAACGCTCGTCGGCATAGCCGTAGGCGCCGTAGCCACTCAGCGAGAGGGTCTGGAAACGCTTGCCTCCCAGCGCGATGTCGTACTGCAGCCCCAACCCCCAGCGCGACTTCTCGTACTGGTTGTAGCTGTACACGCGGTCCAGATCGAGCGAGAGGGTATTTTCTGTTCCGGAAACCAATGGCACCAATTGTGCCATCCCGTTGGGCAATAGCGCGATAAAGGTCAATACTATGAGAAGAGTTTTTTTCATATTCGGAATGCAAAAATAGCAATAAAAAATCAATTTTTGAACATTAAATCTAAAATATTATTTTTTTATTGTATATTTGCAAAATATTATCGTCAAAAAATAATTAAACAATAAACAGATATGCAGAGAGATAACGAGATTTTCGACCTCATTCGCAAAGAGCGTGAGCGTCAGACCAAAGGCATCGAGCTGATTGCCTCCGAGAACTTTGTCAGCGACCAGGTGATGGAAG